>Ga0208196_1002004_pt1 | contig 20063 bp, 18 predicted proteins | sample AD_JPNNA7_MetaG_FD_184443 | JGI IMG/M metagenome (GOLD analysis project Ga0208196, IMG submission 184443) | Active sludge microbial communities of municipal wastewater-treating anaerobic digesters from Japan - AD_JPNNA7_MetaG (SPAdes) (version 2) | ecosystem: Engineered > Bioreactor > Anaerobic...
ATATTGAGTGTGTCTTTGTTCGAGCAAACCCCCATTTTACAGGCCTTTCAGTCATGGGACTACGAGACCCAAACACCCGATAGTCATAACCAGTTGTTGTTGTTCGAGTAATATTGGGACAGTAGTGATGATAAATATATAGTATTAACATTAATACAATTTTAACAAAAGGGCGGGCCCGTCACCCCGAATGCAGAGACCACAGAAATAAGAACCGCCGTTGGCACCCACCAACGGGACAAACCGCCGGAGGCTTCTTTGGGCACGTTTGACATCACCCTTAACCTACTGTTTCTCAATGCTAAGTCGAATGCGGGTAAAAACGAAGTCAATCCGTGGGGCCTGGTTGGCATCCTCTGGCAAGTCAACGGCAATTGGTTCACGAGTGCCGCGGGCACACAAATTTCGCAAACTGGGGATATTACCAAGTTCCGCGTAACTGGGATTGATCTGATCTCGTCTGGCCAAGTGGGTGTTAACACGCTGGACGTGCTGGCGGTTCGCAATCATTCCTGGGATGGCGGCTCCTACCGCAGCTACATGGGACACAATGGCACCGACCCTGTGTTCACTCAAGGCGTCTATCCGGTCCCCTTCCCCGCTGGCAACTACTTCACAGCCACCTATACATTGGCCGAGCCGACTCCGGTGCCGGAGCCCGCGACGATCGGTCTATTGGGGCTGGGCGCGCTGGCGCTGGGCTTTCGCCGCAAAATTCGTCGGTAAGCACCGCGGCGCAGCAACAGCAAGACAAGAGGGGGCTGCCTTGCGGTCCACCCTGAAGGCGCGCAAGGTGGAAGCGCCCGTTGCGTCAAATGAAAATGACACCGAAAATTACGCTGCAGGGGGAGATTCTGGAGAGGGTTCACTTTTCTTGCGCCTCTTGATGCGTTTGGCTTCCGGAGCCCTTTCTGAACCCGCCCCCGCGGGGGCGGCCGTCAATTTTCGAGCGAGTTGGTTGATTTTCATTTGCAATGTTGTTCTGATTTCGATGAGGTCATTTTCCTCCAGCATTCGTCTGACCTTGTTTTTATCTTCTTCTGAAACAAACTTCGATTCCAGCACCCGTTGTGCTGGAGTTTTCGGTATTTTCTCGAATCGTTTGATCCATTTGGCCCCCACGCGCTCTTTGGACACCAAGCGCATGGTAGGAATGTGGAGATTTTTGATGAGGCCATCCAAAGCATTGATCTCATTCATGGGGTCAATCAGGCTGGGGTCTGCGATCCGGCCATGGCCGTATAACGCGCGCACTCTGGCTCCGTTCTTTTGCTCAACATGGGCATTGTCGTTCTTGCAATACCCGCGTGACCGGGAACGGCGGACTTGCGGCAGGTGCTGTGCGCAATACCGTGCGATATGAGCATTGAGCACTTCTCCGCCGTTGTCCGAGTTTAAGAAGAGCAGAGGGAACGGCATGGCGGCAGCGCTGTAAGCCAACGCTTGGCAAACAGCCGCACCACCTCGATTCCACACGCTTCGTGTTTCAGTCCATTGCGTGTCAATATCGGTGATGGTTAGTGTCCACGCAAAGGAACCCGCCATGGAACCGCCACAGTGTGCGACCGTGTCCACCTCCAGATATCCAGGGCGATCGGGCCCTTCTTGAGGCCACACATCAATTTTGAGCGGAATTGCGCGGCGATGTTCATCAAGACTTGAGCGCCGACGCTTGCTGCGCCGAGGATCCGCCGCTTTGATGGGGCGCAGGCGCCGATCAATTGTGGCTGCGCTCATCTTGAGCACTTCAGCTGCCGCACGATCGCAAACAGGCTGGTGATGCCGCATACTGCGTAGTAATTCGGGGATAACGACCACCAGCAATTTGCTGCACAGCATGTCAGACAACTCCCACAGGTGGATCAACAATCCCGTGCCCTCCGGCGTTCCTCCGGAAGGGCACCCGCGACGCTTGGACTGGAGCTTTTGGGGCGAGAGGGTCTTAATCGAGTGCTTGCGTGAAAGGCCCGTCAGCGCGCAAAAGTCATCTAAAACCCGACCGCGGGCCTTTTTCGTGCGCATGTGCGCGTACCGACGACGCATGATGGACAAGTAATGGCTCTTTTCTTCTTTGGACATATGCATGACCCTATTTTCGGTGTCATTTCATTTGAGGCAACCTGGCAAACGGGGCCCCACGCAGAGAAATATTTCGGTGTCATGAATTGTGAGGCAACGCGAGCGATTCGCGGTTATGCCGTTTGCGATTGACGGGGTGTTGCTTTCCAACCTATTGTCTACGGAATACCACCTCGTTGTTGCGTTGGTGAAGGAGTGCGATATGGAAGAGCTGACATTGGACCAAATTCCCCGCAAAACCCGTGATCTTTATGAAAAGGCGATGGCGGCGCTTGAGCGCGGCAACACCGGCTACGCGCTGGATATGCTCAAGCAGGTCATTACCGTCGAGCCGCGTTTCCTGCTGGCGCGCAAGAACCTGCGGATTGCCCAGGTCAAGCTCGCCGTGGCGGCCAAACCCAATGCCATGACCCACCAGTTGTCCTCGCTCAAAGGCGCGTTCACCCTGATGGCCGCGCAGGGCAAGCTCAAGAAGGATCCCAAGGCGGCGCTGGATGGGGCGGAAAAGCTGCTGGCCATGGACCCGTTGAATCTGTCGTTCCTCAAGTTTTTTGCGCAGGCGGCCGAGGCGGCGGAGATGACCGAGCTGGCGGTGCAAACGCTGGAAATCGCCCGCCCTTACTACACTCGCAACGTGGACTTTTTGCGCCTGTTGGCGAAGCTTTACATTGATACCAACCAGCCGGGCGGCGCCAAGGATTGCTATGCCGCGGTTGTCGAATTGCGCCCCAACGACCAGCAGGCCATCAAGAACCTGAAGGATGCCGCGGCGCTTGATACCATGAAGGCCGGCAACTGGACCGACATGAAGAGCGACTTCCGCTCCAAGCTCAAGGACCAGAAGGAGGCTATCCGCCTGGAACAGCAGGCCAAGTCCGTCAAGGGCGAGAGCGATATTGACGCGCTGATCGAGGACCGGCTGCGCGACATCCAGCGCGAGCCGCAAAACATGAACTTCCGTCGCGCGCTGGCCGATCTCTACGTCCGCGCCGAGCGTTTCGACGAGGCCCTGCAGGCGCTGGCCGATGCCACCGAAGCCGCCGGCCGTTCCGATCCGCAGATCGAGCGCACGGTTTCGCAGATCAAGGCACGCCAGTTCGACAACGCCATTGCCGCCGCCAAAGCGGCCAACGATGAAGCGGCTGTGGCCGCGCAGGAAGCCGCCAAGGCGCAATTCCTGTATGACGACGCCGTCGAGATGGTCAAGCGCTACCCGAACGACCTCCAATTCCGCTACGAGCTGGGCTACCAGTATTACCTGCGGGATCAGTTCAATGAGGCCATCGAGGAATTCCAATTGGCACAGCGCAACCCGCAGCGGCGCACCCGCGCGCTGTATTATCTGGCGTTGTGCTTCACCGCCAAGGGACAATATGACATCGCGTTTGAGCAGCTCCAGAAGGCGGCATCCGAGCTGACGTTGATGGACGACACCAAGAAAGACGTGGTGTATGAAATGGGCGTGCTGGCCGAGAAGATGGGCCGCGCGCAAGAGGCCACCGGTTACTTCAAGGAAATCTACGCGGTGGATATCAAGTATCGCGACATTGCCCAGCGGATCGAAGCCGCCTACCAAAAGAAATAGGCGCCGCCATGAAGCGTACCGCATTGTTGTTGGCGGCCGGCTGGCTGCTGGCTGTTGTGTTCATTGGTTCCGGTTGCGGTCGCTCAACGTGCGCGCCTGCGCCGGCTGTTGCTGAATCCGCCGCCCCAGCCGGTTTTCCGCGCGCGGTGGCTGGCGAATATTCAGTAATGACCTTCAACCTGCACCAGTACGCCCTGCTGGACCGCGACGGCAACAGCGACACTCTTGAACCCAAGCCGCGCGAGGAAACGGAAGCCATCATCAACGCCATTCAAGAGGCCGCACCGGATATTCTGGCGGTGCAGGAAATGGGCGATCCCGCCGCCTGGGCCGAGTTCAAATACAACCTGCGGCAGGCCGGTTTGGATTATCCCCACGAGGAATATCTGCGCCGGGGCAAGTCCGATCTCAACATCGCCGTGCTGTCGCGCTTCCCCATCGTGGAGCGGCAATCGCACACCAGCGATACCTATACCATCGGCCCCGCGCAGTTTCCCATTTTGCGCGGCGTGATTGACATCACCATCGAAATCAATCCGGATTACCGCCTGCGGCTGATGGTGGCACACCTGAAGTCCAAGGTCTTCCATTCGTTCGGGCAGGCCGAAATGCGCCGTAGCGAAGCCCGTCTGCTGAACAACCACGTCCGCGACGCCCTCCGCGAAAACCCGGAGGTCAACCTGCTGGTGGTGGGCGATTTCAACGACGACCCCTCCTCCGCCGCCGTGCGCGAAATCCGCACCTATAAACGCGAAACCCTGCTGCATGACCTGCGCCCCACCGATGCTGTGGGTGACGCTTGGACCCACCGGCAGAACGATGATGTCTATCACCGCATTGATTTTATGCTGGCCAGCCGCGGCCTGCTGCCGGAAGTACTTCCCGACAAGTGCTACGCCGTGCGGGCGCCCGGCCTCGAACGCGCCTCGGACCACCGGCCCATTGTGGCCACTTTCGCGGCCACTGAGCGCGGCGCGGAGTCCGCCCCTGATCTCTCGGCGCGCATCCCGCCCGAGATTCCGCAAAACGACTAGCCGCCCGCCCGCTCAACGTCATGCCCTCCCCCACTGCCATTCTTTTGGTTTCCTGCCCTGACCAACGCGGCATTGTCGCGGCGTTGTCGTCGTTCATCACGCAGCACAACGGCAACATCATTGCGCTCGACCAATATGTGGACAACCAGGAAGGCGTATTCTTCGCCCGCATGGAGTGGGAATTGGCCGGCTTTGGCTGCCCGCTGGATGACTTCACACGATGTTTCGCGCCGGTTGCCGACCCATTGCACATGACGTGGCGGCTGTTCCGCTCCGACAAGCCCCACCGCATGGCCGTCATGGTGTCCAAGCAGGCCCACTGCCTCTATGACATCCTGGCCCGCTACGAAAGCGGCGAATGGCCCGCCGAGCTGGTGCTGGTGCTCTCCAACCACGAGGACCACCGCGGTCTTGTCGAACGCCACGGCCTGCCGTTTCACCATATTCCCGTCACGGCCGCCACCAAGGCCGCCGCCGAGGCCCAACAAATCGCGTTGCTGCGGGAGGCTGGGGTGGACCTGGTGGTCTTGGCGCGCTACATGCAAATCCTGAGCCCGGCGTTTGTGGATGCTTTCCCCATGCGGATCATCAACATCCACCACTCCTTCCTGCCCGCCTTTGCCGGCGCCAACCCCTATCGTGCGGCCCACGAGCGCGGGGTCAAGATCATCGGCGCCACGGCGCACTACGTCACCGCCGCTCTCGATGAAGGCCCCATCATTGAGCAGGATGTCCACCGCGTCTCGCACCGGCAGGGCGTGGATGATCTGGTGCGCCTTGGCCGCGACCTCGAGAAAATCGTGTTGTCCCGCGCCATCTACTGGCACCTGCACCACCGCCTGCTGGTGTATAAAAACCGCACGGTGGTTTTCTCCTGATGCCGGACCCTGCCGCCCCCCTGCCCCAACGCCGCGCGGAGTGTGTGGCGGAGTTGCTGCGCGCGCTGGCCGCGTGCGCCACCGCCGCGCGCGCCACCCCACCCCCATGGCCCGCCCCCGAACCGCGCCTGCCCGCGCCGCCGCTGGCCGATATTTTTTACGCGCTCGCACCCGCCGGCGCTGCCGATCCCGTCGAGGCGCACCGCGCCCTGTACCGCGCGCTCACGGCTTACCAACAACTCACCTGCGCCGAGGCTGAAGCCAAGGCCGCGCAGCATCCAGCAGATTTTCAAGCGGCGCTGGCTGCGGGCGATCGCGAACAAATCGCGCTGCTGCTGACCGATCTGGGCGGTGAGTTACAGATGCTGGACCACGTACGTACCGTCACGCCGAACATCGCGCCCGCGCTCCCCACGGACGTGGCGCTGTTTTTGTGGCGGGAGCATCTCCTGCCCTGGTCCCGTGCCGTCGCGCTGGCCCACCTCTGCGAGCCCTGAAGCGGGCGAAAAGAAAAACGCCAGCGACCGGCCAGTTGGGGTTGACATATTCGCAATTCGCGAATAGCGTATTTATATGAGCCTAAAGAGACAAGATATATTAGTCACCCTGAAACTTCTGGTGCGGGGAGGCTTGGATTGCACGTTTGCGCAATTGGGGCGGGAACTTGGGATCAGTGCATCCGAGGCCAATCAGGCTTTTCATCGGGCGCGGCAGGCCGGGCTGATTCATTCGCTGGAAGATGTCGCTATTGAATCCTCCGTTGTCGAACTGTTGATCCACGGATTGAAATATGTCTTTCCGGTTCAACCCGGCCGGCGCACCAGAGGCATGCCCACCGGTTTTGCCGCTCCACCGCTGAAACAGTTTTTTAAAGTTGTGCGGGACGACCCCAATTTACCGGTTTGGCCAGACCCGGCAGGCGAGTATGCAGGCGTGGAAATCAAACCCTTGTGTCGTTCCGTTCCCGACGCCGCCCGCCGGGACCCCAAGCTATATGAATGGCTCGTTCTGGCGGATGCCCTGCGCGGCGCGGGCCGGGCCCGGGAGCGGGAATTGGCGGAGAAGATTGTTCACAAAAAACTCGGTGGTCATGCGCCCCATTGATTTTCATTCTCTCGCCGCGATTGCCCGGCAGTTGGATTTGCTCCAAACCCCATACGCTTTCACCGGCGGGGCCATTGTGGGATTCCTGCTGGATCATCCCCATCTGGCCTCCCTCAGACCCACGGCCGATGTGGATGTGATTGTTGCGGTGATCACCCACCTCCAGCATGCCGCGTTGGAAGCACGATTGCGAAAACTGGGCTTCCACCATGACACCAGCGCGGGCGCGCCGATTTGCCGCCGGCGTTACCATGGCACGAGGGTGGATATCATGCCAGCCCAGGACACAGCAGGGCAAAAGAGCAACCCGTGGTTCGCGCACGCCCTGCGCGGGGCCAGCCTCAAGACATGGGATCAGGTCACCGCGCGAATCGTGAGCGCCACCAGTTTTGTTGCCACCAAGTTGGTTGCTTTTGCCGACCGCGGCAGAAACGATTTCTTTGGCAGCCATGATTTGGAAGATGTGGTGACCATCGTGGACGGACGCGCCGCATTTGTGGACGAGTTGGCCGCGGAAGAACCCGCCATGCGCAACTATGTGGGCTGTGAAATTCGGCGTTTACTGGGATTGCCCAAATTCATTGATTCCCTGCCGGGCCATTTGGCAAGCGATGAGGCCAGCCAACAACGTTTGCCCATGCTATTGAGCCGTCTGCAAGCTATCGCCGACTTGTGCGCGCCTTGACGCCTGAATGGCTTGGAATGGCTAGGCTCTTTCGCGGAAGCGGCGGATGAGTTCGTTGGTGGAGCTGTCGTGCTGGAGGGGGGCGGATTTGTCTTGCAGCTCGGGCAGGATGCGGTTGGCGAGGACCTTGCCCAACTGCACGCCCCACTGATCAAACGAAAAAATGTTCCAAATCACGCCCTGCACGAAAATCTTGTGTTCATAGAGCGCAACCAACTGGCCGAAGGTTTCGGGGGTCAGTTGGTCGGCCAGCAGGGTATTGGTGGGCCGGTTGCCGGGGAAGGTTTTGTGCGGCACGAGCTTTTCGGGCACGCCTTCGGCGCGGCATTCCTCGGCAGTTTTGCCAAAAGCCAGCGCTTCAGTCTGGGCAAAGAAGTTGCTCATCAGCTTGACGTGGTGGTCGCCCACGGGATTGTGGCTGCGGCAGAAGCCGATGAAGTCACATGGAATCAGCTTGGTGCCCTGATGAATCAACTGATAAAACGCGTGCTGGCCGTTGGTGCCGGGCTCGCCCCACACTACGGGCCCGGTTTCGTAGGCCACGATCTTGCCGTTTTTAGTCACGCGCTTGCCGTTGCTTTCCATGTCGCCCTGCTGGAAGTAGGCCGCGAAGCGCGAGAGATATTGGTCATAAGGCAGCAGCGCGGTGCTCTGCGCGCCGAAGAAGTTGCCATACCAGATGCCCAGCAGCGCCAGGATCACGGGCATGTTGGCCGTGAAGGGCGCAGTGGCGAAATGGCGGTCCATGGCATGGTAGCCTTCCAGCATGGCCACAAAGTTTTCCGGGCCGATGGCGATCATCAGTGGCAAGCCGATGGCGCTGGTCAGCGAGTAGCGCCCACCGACCCAATCCCAGAACTCGAACATGTTGGCTGGATCAATGCCGAACGCCTGCACTTCCTGGGCGGCAGTCGAGACCGCCACAAAGTGCCGCGCCACTGCCGCCGGGTCGTCCAAGCGCTCCAGCAGCCATTGGCGGGCGGTGCCGGCATTGGTCATGGTTTCCTGCGTGGTGAACGTCTTGGAGGCCACGATGAAGAGCGTTTCGGCCGCATCCAGGTCACGCACGGTTTCAACGATGTGCGTGCCATCCACGTTGGAGACAAAACGCACCGTCAGATCGCGCCGGCTATAGGGCTTGAGCGCCTCATAGGCCATGACGGGGCCGAGGTCGCTGCCGCCGATGCCGATGTTGACAATGTTGCGGATGGGCCGGCCGGTGAACCCGCGCCACTCCCCGGCGCGCACGCGCGCGGCAAAATCGCTCATCTTGGCCAGCACCGCGTTGACGGCGGGCATGACGTCCTTGCGGTCCACATAAATGGGCGTATCGGCGCGGTTGCGCAGGGCAATATGCAGGACGGGGCGGTTCTCGGTTTGATTGATCTTTTTGCCGGCGAACATGGCATCTATTTCGCCGCGCAAATCGGCGGCGGAGCACAACGCCTGCAACAGCCGCATGGTTTCGGTGGTGATCAGGTTTTTGGAGTAATCCAAATGCCATCCGCCCACATCAAGGCTGAAGGAGGTGCCGCGCGTTGGGTCCGCCGCAAACAGCTCCCGCAGCGAAGCGGTTTTCATCTGCGCGGCATGCGCCTTAAGGGCTTTCCATTCCGGTGAGGTGTCGAGTCGTTTGCGGCGGGGCATGGCAGGTCCTTGGGAGTCTAGAGGGGCTAGGAGTTTAGGAGTCTAGGAGTCTAGAAGTCTAGGAGTTTAGGAGTTTAGGAGTTTAGGGAGCTAGAAATTCCGGGGCGTGGCAAGGGGGAGCATAGGAGGGAGAGAGCGAATATCGGTTTTGCTCCTGCACTCCCTGACTCCTATACTCCGCCATTCCTCACCACTCTACTTCTTCACCTTGATCCGCTTGAAGCGGCCAATCTTGGGCAGGGGGCCCACGATGGGGGCGGCGTAGTCTATGAACGCCTTGGTGACGTCGCACCCATTGGCGGCGATGAACTCGTTGGGCATGTGGCGGGTTTCCTTGGCCACGCTGCGCAACTCCACGCGCTCGAAATACACCTGGTACTTCTTGCCCTTCTTGCGGCGGATGGCCACGCTGCCATCCACATCGCCGCTGGTGGCCAGCTTGACCGCCGCGCGACCCACCGCGAACGCCTCCTTGGCATCGTTGGCGGCGACCACGCCGGGGAACGAACGCTGCAAATAGCCGAACGTGTCGGCGCGCACGCGCGTGATATCAGTCTTGGTCTTGATGAGGTTGGCCAGTGCATCGCCCAACGCGCCGGAGCCGGAAAGCTGTACGTTGCCGTGGCTGTCCACTTCCTTGGTGAAGGTGGCGGCAATGGCCGTGCCGGTGATGTCGGCAATGCCTTCGGACACCGCCACCACGCAGCGGCCGTGCTTTTCGACCATGGCCTTGACCTGCTGCGGGAAGAGTTCGAGATCGAACGGCCGCTCGGGCAGATAGATCAGGTGCGGGCCGGCGCCGGGATAGGTGCGGGCCAGCGCGGCGGCAGCGGTCAGGAAGCCGGCATGGCGGCCCATGACCACATTGATCTTCACGCCCGGCAGCGCGGCATTGTCGAGATCATCGCCCATGAACGCCTGCGCGACGAACTTGGCGCCGCTGGCAAAGCCGGGGGTGTGGTCGTTTTCGCGCAGATCATTGTCAATGGTCTTGGGAATATGAAAGCAATGCAGCTCGTAGCCGGCCTTCTTAGCTTCCTCGTTGATGATGTGCGCGGTTTCAGCGGAATCGTTGCCGCCGATATAGAAGAAGTAGCGCACGCCGTACTTCTGGAGCTTTTCAAAAATCTTGGCGCAGTCATCGGGCGTGGGCTTTTTGCGTACGGAGCCGAGGGCGGAGGAGGGCGTCTGGGCCACGGCCTTGAGGGTGGCCACGCTTTCGCGGCCCAGATCAATGAGGTCTTCGTTGAGGATCCCCTTGATGCCGTGCAGCGCACCATAAATCTTTTTGATTTCCTTGTGTTTCCGGGCTTCCAGCACCGCGCCAATCAAACTCTGGTTGATGACGACCGTCGGCCCGCCGCTCTGGGCGATGAGCATGTTGCCCGTGATTTTCTTGTTTTTCTTGGCCATAAAACGTTTGATCCTTTCCGGCGGGGTGTCCGCCTACGCCCGCGCATGAAACCAAACCGGCGCCCGTGCTGGCAAGCGGTTTTGCGGCCCATTTTTGGCCTTGCATCGCCCCACCCCCGCCCGTATAGTCCGCCCTTCGAACAATCAAGACCAGAGAAGCAGAAGAGAAGTTGGATCAAGCATTATGATGGATAGCGCAGTCAAAGCGGCAATCAAGCAGGAATATCAACAGCACGAAAAGGATAGCGGTTCCGTGGAGGTTCAAGTGGCCCTCCTCTCCAAGCGGATCCAAGACCTGACCGCGCACCTTCAGAGCCACAAGGCCGACCATAACTCGCGCCGGGGCCTGATCGTCATGGTCAGCAAACGCCGGCGCCTGCTGGATTACCTGCGCGACACCGATCTCGCCCGCTACCAGAAGCTCATCGCCCGCCTCGGCCTGCGCCGCTAGTCCCGCGGGGGCGCCCCCCTTGGCGGGGAGGCCCGCCCCTCTCGCTGGCGACCAGGCACGGCCGTGGACGGACCGGGCTGGCCTCCTTTCCTTCCTTGCGCCGCGTCGGCATCGCCGCGAAACGCCGGCTTATGCCCCGCGCTCAAACGTCGAAAAAGCAGTCAGTAAGTAAGAAGAAGAAAAGAAGGAAAGAAGCAAGATGAAGAACACCACCTCCGTCGCCGTGAATCTCGGCGGCAAAACCATGACATTCGAAACGGGCCTGCTCGCCCGCCAGGCCGCCGGCCAAGCCACTTGCCAACTCGGCGAGACCATGGTCTTTTCGGCCGTCACCTCCACCAGCAAGCCCCGCGAAGGCATTGATTTCTTCCCCCTGCAAGTGGAATACCGCGAGCGGTTCTATGCCGCCGGCCGTTTCCCCGGCGGGTATTTCAAGCGCGAAGGCCGCCCCACCGAAAAGGAAATCCTGACCGCCCGCGTCACCGACCGCCCCATCCGCCCGCTCTTTGCCGAGGGCTTCTTCAACGATGTCCAAATCAACAACGCGCTGATGACCGCCGACGGCGAACACGAAAGCGACATCCTCAGCATCAACGCCGCTTCCGCCGCCCTGATGCTCAGCGAGCTGCCCTTCCTCGGCCCCATCGGCGCCGTGCGCGTGGGCCGCGTGGATGGCCAATTCATCCTCAACCCCACCCAGCAACAGCTCAAGGCTTCCGACTTGGACCTCGTCTATGTCGGCCGCCGCGACCTGCCCATGATGATCGAAGGCTCCGCCAAGGAAATCAGCAACGCCGACATGGTCGCCGCCATGAAGTTCGGCCACGAGGGCGTGGTCGCCATTTGCGATGCCCAGCTTGAGCTGCGCGCCAAGATGGGCCTGCCGCCCAAGACCTTCACCGAAACTGGCCCCGATGCCGAACAAGTCGCCAAGTTGCGCGAAATTGCCGGCGCCGATCTCGAAGCCGCGCTCTTCACCGTCAAGAAGCTCGAACGCCAGGAAAAGATGGGCAAGGTGTTCGAAGCCGCCTTCGCCAAGATGCAGGAAATCTACGGCGAAGAAGTCATGACCGAAAACCGGTTCAAGATGCTCTTCGATGTCATCGAAATTGAAATCGTCCGCAAGGGCGTGCTGGAAAAAGGCAAGCGCATGGACGGTCGCGCCATGGACGAATTGCGTCCGCTAATTGCCGATGTGGCCTTGCTGCCGCGCGTGCACGGCTCCGCCCTCTTCTCCCGCGGCGAAACGCAAGCCATCGCCGTCGCCACCCTCGGCACCGGCCAGGATGAGCAGGAAATGGACGGCCTCACCGGCGGTGACACCAAGAAGCGCTTCACGCTGCACTACAACTTCCCGCCCTACTCCACCGGCGAAGTCAAACGCCTCGGCGGCCTCAACCGCCGCGAAATCGGCCACGGCGCACTCGCCGAGCGTTCCATCGCGCAGATGATGCCGGCGGACTACCCCTACACCGTGCGGGTGGTATCCGAAATCATGGGCTCCAACGGTTCTTCCTCCATGGCCTCCGTTTGCGTGGGCACCCTCGCGCTGATGGATGCCGGCGTGCCGCTGAAGAAGCCCGTGGCGGGCATCTCCATCGGCCTCGTCACCGGCGCAAGCCAAAAGCCCGTCCTGCTGACCGACATCCTCGGCGCGGAAGACCACTGCGGCGACATGGACTTCAAGGTCGCCGGCACCCGGGACGGCATCACCGGCTTCCAGGTGGATCTCAAAATTCGCGGCCTCGAGTGGGATTTGGTGGCCGGCGCGTTCGACCGCGCCCATGCCGCCCGCCTGAAGATTCTGGACACCATGCAAGCCGCCCTGCCGGCGCCGCGTCCGGAACTCTCGCCCCATGCCCCGCGCATCATGGTCGTCCACATCAACCCCGAAAAGATCGGCGCGCTTATCGGCCCCGGCGGCAAGAATATCCGCCGCATCACCGAAACCACCGGCACGCAGATTGACATCGAGGATGACGGCAAGGTCTCGATCTTCTCCAACAACAAGGACAACCTCGACGCCGCCCTGCGGGAAGTCGAAGCCCTCACCGCCGAAGCGGAAGTGGGCAAGATTTACCGCGGCGCCGTCACCGGCATCAAGGATTTCGGCGCGTTCGTCGAATTCCTGCCCGGTCAGGAAGGCTTGGTTCACATCAGCGAACTCGCCGACTTCCGCGTCAACCGCACGGAAGACGTCGTCAAGATGGGCGAGGAAATCTGGGTCAAGGTGCTCAGCGTGGAAGACAACGGCAAAGTCCGCCTCTCCCGCAAAGCCGCCATGGCCGAGAAGGGCGAAAAGAGCCGCAAGGGTTAAAACAACCCCTGCCCCCGCCGCCGGGTTCCCCCCGGCGGCTTTTTTGTCGGCGCAGAACAACGTAATCTTGACTTTTCCAGTAGCGCCATCCACCATGCGAACGTTGTGAATATCAGACGCCAGACGCCAGACGCCAGACGCCAGACGCCAGACGCCAGACGCCAGACGCCAGACGCCAGACGCCAGACGCTACTTCGCTAGTCGCACTGCGTATCGGCTTCTTCCGCTTTTTCTATTCCTGACTCTTCCGCTGGGCACTTTTGCCCTGCCCATCCCCAACCTTCGGGAGGCCCGCGTCGCTTTCTCACCTCGCGGTGAGGCCACTTCTATGATTCTCAATGGACTGCGCCAAGCCCGAAAAAGTGTGGACGTGGCGATGTTTTATCTCAGCGATAAAGAACTTACGGATGCCCTCTGCTTTCTTGCCCAACAACGTGGCGTAACCGTTCGCGTCTTGACAGATAAGAGGATGGACACCCCTGCGCAGCGGCCAACATTGAACCGTTTGGCTCAACACGGTGTGTCGGTTCATATCCTCCCGATGACCGGCACGGCGCTGATGCACCTGAAATGCGCGGTGATTGATGGCGAAATCGTCTTTGCCGGCACGGCCAATTGGACTCCCACCGCTTTTGCACAGAATTTTGAGGATACGCTGATGATCCACTCGCGGGAATTGGGACGCCTGTATTCGACCCATCTGGAATCCCTGCTGGCTAAGGCGGACAACTTCTACTCGGAATTAAGTGGCACCCCAGCGAAAGAACGAATTCGATTCCCGGAGATCAACCGACCAGTGCATTCCAAATCGGCAGACCGTTTTCAACCTCCGGGCATTCGTACGGTAAGAGATATTCGTCAAGCCGAGGTGTATTTCCACCCTAGTCGAGAGGGCATCCACCGCCTGCTGTCTCAGGCCCGTGCCGCCACGCAACGGATCGATATTGGGATGTACCTCGTAAACGACCCGGAAGTGGTTCAAACCCTGATGGATATCGCTCAAGAGGGCCAGGTTCAGATTCGCATGCTCGTTGACGCTGGGATGCTCGCGGGTAGTCTGCTGGCCTGCGTACAGCAGTTGGGAGAGGCCGGAATCGAGATCCACTACTACCAGAAAGACAGGGAATCCCTCCATTTGAAGACCGCCATTATAGACGGTCGCTATGTGTGGACCGGCACCGCCAACTGGACAACCGGCGCATTGGACTTGAATTTCGAGGACATGTTGTTTTTCGAGTCTCCCGAAATGGCCCGGCTCTATTCCTCGTTTCTCGACGGAATTCAGAAGTTCTGCAAACCCTTCACGCCCGCGATGGCAGGGCAAGCGGCGACCGTGGCTGCGCCCAGTCCGGAACCGGGGCCCAGCGGTTACCTGACCGGCCTCCCCCCGACCGGCCCGCGGTCGAACTTCAACAACCTCCTGACTGATCCGGTATTTCCCGCGTTTGATGTTCAGGCTGTGGTCTCGTATCTGCCAAATGAGGAATACCTTCCCGTGCTGCTTAACCTGATCGGGAACGCCCACCAGTCCATCCTGATCACCATGTTTGTGATGTCCGAGACCAAAGAGGAAGCGGCGGCTCAAGAACGAGTGCTTCGCGCGTTGGAACAGGCCGCCGCACGCGGGGTGTATGTCTATTTGTTGCTGCAAATGCCGACCAGTGTTCAAGACCGGCTGCACGAATCCCATTCCAACTGGGCGGAAAAACTACGGGCCAAGGGCATTGACGTGCGGCTGAACCTGCCCCACATCCATCTGCACGCCAAGATGGTGGTCGTGGATCTCGCCAAAGTCTTGATCGGCTCGCACAACTGGTCCGAGGGGGCGCTTTCCGGCAAACGGGTCTATGAGTCGAGCGCCCTGCTGGTTCTCCCTGAACAAGACATCCGTTTCGCCGACTACGTCCTGAGCCGGCAAACAATCAGCGACATGCGCAGCAAGGAGCATTGGGAGCAGGAGATTGCCCTTTTGCGGCAAGTGGTTACGATGAGGCCCGCCGAGCGCGCTGCTTTTCTCCAGAAGCAAGTCGGAGACACCACCGCGCCATGAACCCTGCCCATACCTTCAGCGCCATATTGTTCCTTGTCGTCTCGACGGCAATGGCCGCTCCCGATCGAGTCTATCTGCGCGATGGCCGGGAACTCGAGGGGCTGATATTGGGCGAACAACGCGAACAATATACCTTCCGCGCCAATTCGTCCGGTGCCGCCCCTCAGCGGATTCCCAAAGATGCCGTGAAATTCGTCCTCTACGGCGACCACGCCAAAGCCGCCCAAGTTCTTGGATTAAAGCAGGATTCCCAAATGGGCCCAAACGCTTCTGCCGCTTCCGCGACTATTCTGCCCACGGAAGCCTTCGGGCAGGCGCTCACCCCAACTGTGCAAGCAGCCACCCAGTCCATCTGGATCGCCGCCTACTACATCAGCGGCAACATCACAGGCCCCATCCAGGAGTTCTACGACACCATCCGCGAAAAAGCTCGTGCCGGACTGGACGTAGTGCTGGTGTGCGAGTTCAGCGCTGGCACCCAACCCGCCATCCGCCACGCCACCCTGAATTACGCGGACACCCTGTCCCAGTCAGGTGTCACTGTCTTGTTCATCCAAGAATACAAAACCATGCACAAAAAGATGATCATCGTGGATGGAAAAACCGTGTTGCTGGGCAGCTCCAACCTGACCGTGGCCGGCACGGTGGGCAGCGACGAGATGAATGTGCGGGTGGACTCGCCGGATTTCGCCCGGCGCGCCGCGGCTGACTTCGCGCGCCTGCGCGAAAAGGCAATCCCCGCCAGCGAGTTGAAATGATGGAGGATACAAAGAGCAGGTTCTACATACGTGACAAAAGAAGGTGGTCTAGACTATGGATTCTGTTGGGATTGATCATGCTCGGCATGTCAACAACGAATGCTCAGGGTGTTGAATGCCCCCAGTGCCAAGTGCCCAACCCTGACCACGATCCCGATAATCCCTACGAGTCCGATCAGCCCTGTATCGCGTGTTGCGAAAATGAACCGTGCGATGCGGGCCAGGGCTGTGGGTGTTGCGTGGACGGCGAATGTTGGGCCCCAACCCCGAATTGCCCCGACCCCCTGGATATCAACTTCATTTTTCTTAGAGCCGGAGGCTGCCCATGTGAGCCCTGTCAACTGGGGTGCATGGTTCCTTATCATACGCCCCCAACTTACGATGCAAGTGTTTGCTATAAGACATGTGCATGGAAACCAGCGCCGTCAAGCATTACGATTCGCTACTTTGAAGGGCTATGTCCAGAACGGTGCAACTCCATATACAACTCACCGGGAGATGCCACGGAGGCTAACTATTGTGATGTGCTCGCCAAACTGGACGAGAGTATCGCCAAGGCGCAACAAGCGATTGCAAACCCACCTGATCCTTCAGATTGCGATAATCCGCCGCCCGAATCCTATTGCTTCTCCGATTGCATGGCGGATCATGAGGCGGTTCATGTTGAACAGTTGCGATGCATGTGGGAGGATATGAAAAGCGAAATTATTGAAGCGCTCAGCGACATCTCCGTCCCCTTCGATTGCGAGATTGCTAAAACACCTGAAGATGCAGCCGCCGCCATGAATGAAGCTGTTAAAGACGTTTTAAAAGAACAAAGGGATAAGTTTTTCTCCGAGTGGTACCGTCCTAATACGATCCGTCAACAAGAAATCGAGGCATATCAGGACACATTGGAATGCCTGCAAGCTCTGCGTAGTAGTTTATTGCAGCATGCGATTGACAACAACTGGAAAGGATGCAATTAGGAAATGAAAAGCAGAAGGAAAATAATACTATATTTGGGCCTATGTATTTGGACAACTTGCGCCGCCGACCTTCGTGCAGAAATTCGCGATGCGACTCCCGAGGAACTTGATGTTCTCAACGTCGAGATTCAACATCTTGAATCTATTGCGGCGATGGACGGCTCCTCGCTTGAAGCTTTGGCAATGAATACCAATGCCCCTTACGAGGACCGTAGCGCCGCCATCGACATACTCGCCAAAGATCCGTCCACACACGTGGACGCGCTGGAGCGGCTCATTGCCGACCCGCGCCTGCCGTCATTGAGGTATGCGGCGATCGAAGCCATTGAGCCAGCACGGCCAGACCTGGCCATTCAAGCAATCCATGTGTTGTTGCAGGAGGTGTCCCAAATCCCGATGGAACAATCGTCTATAGACATTTCGATTGCCATCAGAGCTTCCGGGTTGCTCGCCCGTCTGGGTGACGGTTCGGGGTTCCCGTTTGTGGTCAACCAATTGCTTCACTCCCCGCGGACTGGCGACCAACGGTCTGCCATTGGCGCATTGGATAGTTTTTTCTATATGAAAGAACTCAAGCCCTATGTCCCGCTGGTCGAATATATTGATCTAACCTTGTCCCAGTTGGCGAATATTGACGAGAAAAACCGCGGAAAGACCGAAAGACTTCTTTGCTCTGCCATATATTCTCTATACGGTCTGCATGCGGTGGAAACCATCCCCGAGTTTCACCGGTGGTTGGGCGATCCACGGTCCGCACCAGTTCGCGCTGCGCTGGAGGCCAACCTCCGCTGGCTGGAGGCACTCAAAGCCGAGTTGGACCAAGGCCAACCGGACAAGCGCGATGCCTTAAAAATCGTTCCCGGAGTTGATCCCGCTTGGAAGCTGCCCAAAGCCGTTCGCGATTGATCCACAAATTGATCGTTTAGCTACACCACGTAATGAAGCACCTCCTCAATGTGAGTTGAAATAGAGCAGAATCGGAGATCAATATGGATAATATAAGCAAGCGCAGCAGAAGATGGAAAGGCAGAAAATGGCTTGTAATGATGATGAGCATGATAGTTATGTGTTTAGCGCCCGCCTACGGCGCTTGTTCCGACTGCGAGGATCCCAACCCAGACTACGACCCCGACAATCCCTACGAGTCCGATCCTGAGTGCATACCGAAACAAAACGATTGTACCGGGTATGTTGATTGGTACAGTTTCGGTAGAGCAAAGGAATGTGGTATTTGCTTCGCGAGAGGGGAGGAAAGGAGATTGGGTTCTTGCTCATTGCCAGATTGCCCTGGGTGCGACGATCGTCAACGTCTTCTAGAAGGATGGTGGCAGAATCAGGGCTGTAAGGGAATACCATGGGGAGAGGTATGGGACAGGATGTCGGGCACGCTGAAAACTTCCTGCGGTTTGACCGGTGTGGGTTGCGCGAGATGCGGTACAGATGTAATTTGCTGGATCATATGCGCTGGGGCCACTGGAGCATGCTTGTGCGATATACAAGCCATTCACTGTGGTGACTGTATTCTCATTGGAACGCCACGTTTATTCTATGGGTACGGTTGTGTAAATTAAATGGATGATGAATCATGCGTGTCACTAATCTGTTGATTGCTGTGGGCTGGATGAGTAGTCAGTTGTTGACAATTGCACTCGCTGCCGATGATCCATCTGGAATACTTCGCACCATTCTGGAAAAGAATCGCGTGGCAGTGCATTCGGGGCGAGGAACCTTTGTGGAAAGTGTGCGGGGCCGTTATGTAACCCGCGACGAAATTGAGCAGGAGGCAGTTCGGTTGAACCAGTCTCCATTGGGGCAAGAGGCCATTACGGCAATCGCTAGCTTTTTCAATCTTCAATTGGCGGGCCAGCGACAAAGTGAAGGTGATGACCCACATCGGTGTCAGACCTATGTGTTCGAAGGGAATAAAAGATACATCCGCTATGTAAAACTAGATGGTGATGAAGCAGCATACTTTACCCCTGAGTTGCTTGCTTCCTTCTCTGATCAGCGATTCACCCTTACTTTGCTTGACGATAAAATATTGTTAGACACTCAGTGGGACATTGCAAATGGCCGCACAAATCTGACGGCACTCATCAGGCCGGCGCAGGCAGTATTCATGCCGGAATACGCTGCATTCGGTCGCCTACACGAGTATATAACGGAGCAAATGTTATCTGGTGATATTGTTGAACTAAAGTTCGAGGGTGGTCAGCACCATATATCGATTCGTCAGAAGACGGCGCCGGTCAAAGCAATGGCCATGTCCATGGAGCTAATACTTGACGCCGACAAAGACTATATGGTTGTGTCTGCCAAATTTTTTCTTGGTGATATTCTTTGGATGGAACATAAGTTTTCCGAATATTTCCAGACTCCAAATGGATTTTGGTTTCCACGCAAAACGGTCATACGAACCTACGCGCCACTAGGGGGACAGCAAGTTGTTTCATCCGAAAAAATCTACATGGCTTTGGCGGGGTCTGTCGATTTCAATATTCCGATCGAATCGGGAACATTCACCCCCAATCTTCCGTCGGGAACGACAGGTGTTGACTTTACGAAAATGCCGCCGAAGGATTTCATCGTCAATGCGGATGGGCTGAAGTACCTCCAGTGATGTGGGAACTCTCTGATAAACGGCCATTTATATGAATAGGGTTGGGGTGAGAGTATGAGGATGAACAAACGAAATTGGAAAGTCGTGTTCCAATTTCTGTCATCTTGCATCCTGCTGTGTTGCGGGAGCGTGCAAATATACAGCGGCATACAGACTTTTCGACAGGGTGGCAGTCATGCAATCCTGTGGTTCGTCGCGGGGCTCGGCTTTATTTGGATTGGTCTAAACCGATTTTGGAAAGCCATTAGCGTGTCTCTAGGGAAACGGTTCTGAAACGAATACCGGTGCTGAGAACGGATACAATTTTTATTCCAGGGCTTGCAACATTCAGACGAAACGTTCAAGTTGCTGTCCCACAGGGTTCATGCGAAACCCGGCAAATACGCCTGTTGTGGCGCGGCGCATAATCGGCCCGGTGGTTTGGCTGTCCCATAGGAATCGACCAAGGCATGCAGGCACCAGCGCCGCCACAGA
>Ga0208196_1002011_pt1 | contig 19987 bp, 20 predicted proteins | sample AD_JPNNA7_MetaG_FD_184443 | JGI IMG/M metagenome (GOLD analysis project Ga0208196, IMG submission 184443) | Active sludge microbial communities of municipal wastewater-treating anaerobic digesters from Japan - AD_JPNNA7_MetaG (SPAdes) (version 2) | ecosystem: Engineered > Bioreactor > Anaerobic...
CAAATGATCAAATGGACTTAAAATTTTTTGTAAATCATTTTACCTAACACCTGAAATTGTTCGTTAATGATTGAAATTGAGATTAATAGAACGCAGATTTCGCTGATTTATTAGATTTACACTGGTTAAATTAACCAAACACTAAACACAAAAACTAAACACTAAACACCCCTGTACACTGCACACCGCACACGGTACACTATAAATGAGATCCTTCACACCCCGCCAGGGCGGGTCGGGCCACTCAGGATGACAAGCGTTGTAGTTTGCTGTTCTGCTTCGCATAAAGGCTCACGTTTAACGTTTTAGCTCAATCGAGATTCCTCGGCATAGTCTATCCCGATATATCGGGACTCGGAATGACAAATGGTGATATTAGATTTCGTTTAACGGTTCACGGCTCACGTTTAACGTTTTAGCTCAATCGAGATTCCTCGGCATAGTCTATCCCGATATATCGGGACTCGGAATGACAATAGGTAATAATTAGATTCCGTTTAACGGTTCACGGTTAACGATTCATGCACTTCTTCTAACCTCCTCTAACTTCCTGACATTCTCTAAAAAACTCGTTTAACGGCTCACGGCTCACGGTTAACGATTCATGCACTTCCTTTAACCTTCATTTGCCTTTTTCTCCCAAAAAAATTGTAGGTTTGCAGTCGTTTCAAACAGCAACACAATGGCAAAGACAAAACCAAGCATTCCCAAGGGAACTCGCGATTTTGGTCCTGATCAAATGGTTCGGAGGAATTATATTTTCGATACCATTCGTACAGTTTTTAGCAAGTATGGTTATTCGCCAATCGAAACGCCTGCCATGGAGAACCTTTCAACCCTACTTGGCAAGTATGGCGACGAAGGCGACAAGCTTCTTTTCAAAATTCTTAACTCAGGCGATTTTATCGATAAGGTTGAGCCAAGCCTACTGAAACCAGGAAACTCAAATGCCGCATCGCTAGCAATATGCGAAAAGGGTTTGCGTTACGACCTTACTGTTCCTTTTGCCCGATTTGTGGTGCAGTACCAGAACGAGATTACTTTCCCCTTTAAACGATACCAAATACAGCCCGTTTGGCGTGCCGACAGGCCACAAAAGGGTCGTTACCGCGAGTTCTACCAGTGCGATGTTGATGTTATTGGTTCAAACTCGTTGCTTAATGAGGCTGAGCTGGTGCTAATTATCAATGAGGTTTTTGGAAAGCTCAACGTGCGCACCCTGCTCAAGGTAAATAACCGCAAAATACTAAGCGGAATAGCCGAGGTTATTGGTCATGCCGATAAGCTGGTTGATATTACTGTAGCAATTGATAAGATTGAGAAGATAGGTATTGATGCTGTTAACGCCGAATTGCGTGAGCGCGGAATCGATGAGGTTGCCATTCAGAAATTGCAACCCATAATTCAGTTACAGGGCAGCAACGCCCAAAAACTTTCCACCTTACGCAATGTTTTGCAGGGCAGCCCCATAGGCCAGAAGGGAATTGATGAAATGGAGGAGCTTTTCCGATACATTGAGGCTTGGGGGAGCTTATCAACACAGGTGGAACTCGACCTTTCGCTTGCGCGAGGGCTTAACTACTACACCGGTGCCATATTTGAGGTAAAAGCCCAGGATGCTGAGATTGGTAGCATTTGTGGCGGTGGCCGGTACGACGATCTAACCGGTATTTTTGGTTTGCCCAATGTGAGCGGGGTAGGGGTTTCGTTTGGCGCCGACCGCATTTACGATGTAATGCAGCAGTTAAATCTTTTCCCGGAGAGTCTTACCTCCACCACCCAGGTAATGTTTGCAAACTTTGGGACAACTGAGGTTGCATACTGCATGCCTGCAGCCCGTAAGCTCCGCGATGCCGGAATTAGCGTTGAGATTTACCCCGATGCTGCTAAGGTGAAAAAGCAGTTTGAGTATGCAAACAAGCGCAACATTCGCTTTGTGGTAATTGCAGGTGAAACCGAAATTCAAAACCGTCAGTTTTCGGTTAAAAACATGGCAACCGGCAATCAGGTTACCATTCCTTTTGATGGCATTGAAGAACATATCAAGTTGAACCTATAAAAAAACCACCATTAACCATGGCAAAAGTTCATACCATATCGCCCAAGCCCTTAAGCTGGGATGTAATTGAAAATTTGATTGACGAGCCTCATACCCTTGAGCTTTCCGAGGAATCGCGCCAGCTTATAGCCAAGTGCCGCGATTACCTTGACCGTAAGATGGAGAATGAGGAGACCCCTATTTACGGTATTACCACTGGTTTTGGTTCACTATGCAACAAAACCATATCGAAGGATGAACTCTCACAGCTGCAGAAAAATCTTGTTATGTCGCATGCCTGCAGCACAGGCGATATGGTTAAGCCCGAAATTGTAAAGCTGATGCTCTTTCTTAAGGCTCACGCACTATCGTTAGGACATTCGGGTGTTCAGGTTGAAACCGTTCAGCGTATTATCGATTTCTACAATAACGATGTAATTCCCGTTGTTTACGACCGTGGCTCACTAGGAGCATCGGGCGATTTGGCGCCCCTTTCAAACCTGTTCCTGCCGCTAATTGGTATGGGTGAGGTGCATTACGATGGCCAAATAGTTTCGGCTGCCGATGTACTCAAAAAATTTGGCTGGAAGCCCATTGAACTGAAGTCGAAGGAAGGGCTTGCCCTGCTTAATGGTACGCAGTTTATGAGTGCACATGGCGTTTACGCCATGGTTAAGGCTTTTAAGTTGGCCAAGCTAGCCGATATAATAGGCGCAGTTTCACTTGAGGCGTTCGATGGTCGTATTGACCCATTCCATGAAAATATTCAGAATGTTCGGCCGCATCAAGGACAAATTGAAACGGCCCGTGCTTTCCGAAAAATACTTGATGGAAGCGAGCTCATTAAGCGCCCCAAAAAGCACGTTCAGGATCCCTACTCATTCCGGTGTATTCCGCAGGTGCACGGAGCCTCAAAGGATGCCATTAACTATGTGGCAGGAGTATTGCTAACCGAGATAAACTCGGTTACTGATAACCCAACCATTTGGCCCGATGAGGATTTGGTAATTTCGGGTGGTAATTTCCATGGGCAGCCGCTGGCCTTAGCATACGATTTCCTTGCCATTGCCCTTGCAGAGCTTGGCAACATCTCGGAACGCCGAACAGCGCAGCTTATTCTTGGCTTACGCGGTTTACCTGAATTTCTGGTTGCTAATCCCGGACTAAACTCCGGTTTTATGATACCACAGTATGCTGCTGCAGCCATGGTAAGCCAGAACAAGCAGCTTTGTGCTCCCGCATCGGTCGATTCCATTGTTTCCTCAAACGGCCAGGAAGACCATGTTAGCATGGGTGCCAATGCAGCCACAAAGCTGCTTAGGGTGGTCGATAACCTTGAGCGCATACTGGCCATTGAGCTATTCAATGCAGCCCAAGCTCTTGAGTTCCGTAGGCCTGCAAAATCATCGCCTTACATTGAGGAATTTATTGCCAGCTACCGTTCCATAGTAGGTTTTATTGAGCAGGATAGGATAATGTATAAGGAGATGGACAAAACCGTTGAATTCCTCAGACAGGGTAAGTTTCAGCGGGAGTAAATAAGATTTCCTTAAAAAAATAACCGACAGCTGTTTTGGCTGTCGGTTTTTTCTTTAGTTAAGCTATTGTAAAAAAGACTTGGGTTTTAGTTCATCAATTCCTTTCGGTAAGCATCAACCAAAATCTCTTTTAAATCAGGGTAGGGGATTAACAGCTCAATATCGCCGCGAGCAAAGCAAGCTATCTCGTAAACATTGTAATGGAGCAGCAAACCCTTACTGGTTAAACCAAACTCATTGGCAAGAACCAAAGAGCCATCGTCGGCCAACCAGTATTCGGTTTTGTCGGCAGGATTATTCAGGTACTGCACCGTAAAGGCCTTTTGGGCAATGGCTTTGAAGCGGTCCATATCCGTAAACAGGTCGGTCAATTTTAGGATTTTTGATTTTTTTAGGTCGATATTCAGGTAATGGTAACCATACATATCGTGGGCACCGCCAGTGTAACTCGATTGCTCGTAACGGAAAGTAATCAAACGATTTGTACGTAATATTTGTTTAAAATCAACATCAATGTACCACTCAACGCCAGTACCAAATTGTTTCAGGAACTCTACGTAGGAACTGTCGTAGCTTATGGAGTTTTTTACCAGCATATCCTTTAGGTGAGCAAAATCGTTTCTATCAATCTCCTCATCCATGTTTCCTACAAAATCGCTTACAATTAGCTTTTCAATACGGGAGCTACCCTTACCAACGGTAACAGGGAAACGGTAAACAACCCTAAAACACGATGAGTCGGGATGTAGGCAACCGCGTTTGAAAACAACCGAGTCGGCCGAAAAGGTTAAATTGTTGAAACTATTTGCCACAATTTGGGTGTAGGTATAGTAAGCCAGGGCAACAATTGCCACCAGCAGCGCTGAGCGAATCAGGTTCTTACTTTGCATAGCGTTCTTCGATTAGTAACATCAAATATATTGCTATTTATATTGATTTTGATAAAACTGCTTGCTTTTTATTTCCGTTCTGTTTAACTTATGTAACCTATTCAAAGCCATGGTCATGGAAAACTCCGAAAAGCGGTTAACCATAAAAGATTTGGCTGAGGACGACCGTCCACGCGAGAAAATGGAGCGAAAAGGAGCCTCAAGCCTTAGCGATGCGGAACTGATAGCTATTCTGCTCAGAGTTGGTAATGCAAACGAGACCGCAGTTGATGTGGCCCAACGGTTACTGGGGCAGGTAAACAACAGTCTCAACGAACTTGCTCGCCTGAACCTGCATCAGCTTACCAGAATAAAAGGGATTGGCAGAACCAAAGCAATAACCATACTGGCAGCGCTTGAGCTTGGTCGTAGGCGGAATGCTGAGGGGCCAATAAACCGAGAAAGGATTTTTTCGAGCCGGAGCGTAATCGATATATTTCAACCTGCGCTTGCCGATTTGCCACACGAGGAGTTTTGGGTTTTGCTTCTGAATAAGTCCAATAGGATAATTGAAAGGGTAAAGGTGAGTCAGGGTGGAGTGGGGGGCACCGTGGTTGACCCAAAGCTGGTGTTAAAACACGCCGTTGAGCGGCTTGCCTCGGCTGTTATAGTGGTTCACAATCATCCATCGGGGAACCCCCAGCCCAGCGATAAGGATATTGCGCTAACCGAAAAGCTTAAGAATGCTGCGCAACTCTTTGACATCACCCTGCTCGACCATGTAATAGTAACCGATGGCGAATGCTACTCCTTTGCCGATAACGGAAAAATGTAACTATTAGTTGCTGGTTGATTGTTGTTTTTAAGAATATTGTCATGTTGAGCGTTAGCGAAACATCTCGTTTTGCACTTAAGAGAGAGAAATCCTTCACTAAGTGCAGGATGACAACCGTCTCATTAACCGAGCAACAGCATGTATCACAGAGTTACACAGTGTAACACTTTGTTAAACAGAGGGTATGACTTTTCATTCACGAACTACGAGCAACGAACAACGAACAACGTTCACAGCCTCGTAGGGGCGTAATATTTGTAACAACATGATTATTCCCACATGTATTGCGATGCAAGCAATGACATTCAAAGAGCAAGGGTGTAACATTGCATTGTAAAAGTAATGCACTGCAAAGAGCCTTTTACATGTTCTTTCTTGTCTTGATACAAGAAAGAACCAAAGAAAATCAAGGCTGAAAAGCCCGACCCGATGGGTGCCCCGCGGGTGGAACTGCCACGCGATACTATTCGCCACGCCTACGGCGTGACTCATGTGGTATCGCTTACAAAGTCCACCGCCACGTTCCACCCCCGACCCATTCTCGGGTCAGGCTTTTATGCCGCTGCGTATGACTCTCCGTGTTGGTAAAGGGATTGCATAAAGGAAGAGTTGAAGGTACTTAGAGATGCATTGCCTAACTCAGTATGACAAGTGATCAGAAGGGAAGATAGGGTTTTGTCATCCCGAGCGAAGTCGAGGGATCTCATAAAAGGTTGAAAAGAGATGCTTCGGCTAGCTCAGCATGACAACAGTTTCCCGTACAACGAGCAACGAACAACGAAGACCGCTTCCAGCCCCGTAGGGGCGAAACATTTGTAACTCCATGCTTACTCCCACAAATATAGCGATGTACGCAATGCAAAGCCCAAAGAGCAAGAAGGAAACATTGCATCGCAACACAAAAGAATAGCAAAGAACAATAAAAGGCATCAAGGAAGTGATGGTACAAAGTGATGCTTAGACGAGCTTAAGAAGACAGCGGAAGTTGTTGGTTGTTCGGTGTGAACACCGTGTAGCCCTGTGATAGTTTTAAGTTGATGGTTACAAAAACCAAACACTACCCCCAAAAGCACACTTTAAACAATGATTCATTAACTTTACCCATTGTAATTTTTGAGAAAATGAAAAGAATAATCATTTCAGCTATTATGGTCATAATTGCAAACGCCTCAATTTCGCAGGTTAGTGAAATGTATAAGGCAGAGATGTTTAAATCTAAAGGTATCCAGTTGCCCTACCGTATTCTGTATCCCAAAAACTTTGATTCTGGCAAAAAATACCCATTGATTCTTTTCCTGCATGGTTCTGGTGAACGGGGCTCCGATAATGTAAAGCAGCTTACCCATGGGGCTAAGCTATTTGCTTCCGACTCTGTTATGGAAAAATATCCCGCAATTGTGGTGTTTCCGCAATGTCCTGCCAATAGCTACTGGGCTAATGTAGATATTGTAAACCAGTCCGATAGTAATCGGGCATTTGATTTTCCAGCTAAAGGGAAACCAACCCCTGCAATGGCTGCTGTTATTGAACTTCTGGATTCGCTCGTAAGGTTGAGCTATGTTGATAGGAATAGGTTATACGTTGGCGGCCTATCGATGGGAGGAATGGGTACATTTGAGTTGCTTGCCCGAAAGCCTAAGATGTTTGCTGCTGCATTTCCTATTTGTGGCGGAGGCAGTCCTAAAAATGTAAATAGATACGCTAAAAGGGTTAAAATGTGGGTATTTCACGGCGAGGCCGACAATGTTGTTCCCCTATACCATTCACAGCGCATGGTCGATGCCATAAAACAGGCAAAGGGCGATGTGCGTTTTACGGTTTACCCTGGAGTGGGGCATAATAGCTGGGATAATGCCTTTGCGGAACCTGAACTGTTACCCTGGTTGTTCAGTAAAAGCAAGTAGATACTAAAAAGGCTGCATTTTCCGCAGCCTTCTTTTTTTATTCGGGTTACAAATTACTTCTTATTACGCATAAGAACCTCGTCAATCATACCGTAGTCAAGCGCTTCCTGCGCGGTCATCCAGTAGTCGCGGTCGGAGTCCTTACGGATACGTTCAATGGGATTACCCGAGTGGGTGGCAATAATCTCGTAAAGTTCCTCGCGGAGCTTAAGTATTTCGCGGGTAACAATCTCGATATCGGAAGCTTGACCCTCAGCTCCACCCATGGGCTGGTGAATCATTACACGTGAGTGGGGCAGGGCGGTTCGTTTTCCCTTTTCGCCTGCGGTAAGCAGAACGGCTGCCATCGATGCAGCCATGCCGGTGCAGATGGTTGCCACGTCGGAACTAATGTACTGCATGGTGTCGTAAATACCTAAGCCAGCGTAAACACCCCCACCGGGTGAGTTTATGTAGATTTGAATGTCCTTCGAGGGGTCGGTCGATTCAAGGAATAGCAGCTGCGCCTGAATGATGTTAGCCACATCGTCGTTAATGGGAACGCCAAGGAAAATAATCCTGTCCATCATAAGGCGCGAGAACACGTCCATGGTGGCAATGTTGAGCTGACGCTCCTCAATGATGGTTGGTGAGATGTAGCCGTTGGACATCGATGTGTACTGATGTAGTGTAAGGCTATTAATTCCCCGGTGCTTTATTGCATATTTTTCAAATTCTCTCATGGTCTTAAATTTTTTGTATTAGTAACGCAAAATAATCACAATTGTTAAAACAAAAAAGCGGAGCGGTTATAATTTACTAACAAACCAAAAAATAAAAGCCGGCTTACAAACCGGCTTTGCTGTGTTTTGCTTTCTTACTTAAGCTTGTTGAACTCGTCGATGGTTATCTCCTTGGTGTCCAGGTTTACGTTGGCTTTGAACCAGTCAATTACCTTTTTATCCAGAATACGTTCCTGGATTTTACGAACCTCGTCGCGGTTCTTGAGGATATCGGCAGCGTAACGTTTGATGTATTCATCGGGTAGGAAGCTCATGCCGTAGGCAGCAAACTGGCTGCGAGCGTATCCCATGGCAAAATCTTCCAGTTCCTCGTTGGTAACAGCAAAGTTCTGCTCTTCGGCAACCTTATTGCTAATGAGCTGCCACTTAAGGTCTTTCTCAAACATGGGGAACTCGCTCTCAATCTGCTCGCGGGTGAACTTACCCTCGTTAATGGCAACCAACCAGCGGATTAGGAAATCCTTGGGTAGTTCAATATTAAGCTTCTCGAGCAGCTTTTCCTTAAGGTCGATACCAAAGCGGTATTCGCTTTCGTGGGCAAGGTTGCGCTCAATCTCCTCGTCAATCTTCTTATTAAACTCTTCCTCGCTGTTTACAACACCCTCACCGTAAACCGCATTGAAAAACTCCTGGTTAAGTTCTGCGGGGGCAAAGGTTAACGTTTCAGTAATGGTTAGCTGGAAAAGGGGGTTAACGTTTGCCAGCTCCTCCTTCTTGATTCGGAGCAGTGCCGACCTGTCGGCTTGGTTGGGAAATGCCTTATGGGTATCAATTACAAGCACATCGCCAACCTTAACACCGGTGAGCTTTTTACGTTCAACCTCATCGGCAACAAGGGCAACGGAAATAGAGGCACCCTCAACGGTTACACCGTTTTCGCGTGGCGATTCATCGTCGTTGAGTTCGGTAAGGGTAGCCTTAACCAGCCCTTTATCATCGGTAGCCTCAACGTTTACATACTTGCCGTTGCGGTTGCGGTAGCTGTCGATGTAACTCTTGCGTATCTCGTCGTTCGGTAAAATCTTGTAGAATGGGAATTTGTCCTTTTTGGTAAATTTGATATCAATTTCAGGGGCAATACCTAAATCCCATGCGAGTTCAAAGGTCTCGTCGGTTTCCCAGTTAATGGGGGTTTGTTTTTCGCTTGGAATGGGTTCACCAAGGGTGCGGATCTTATTATCCTTAATAAAATCGAAAAGTTTATCCGATGCCAACTTGGTTACCTCATCGGCCAGGATATAGCGGTAATACATCTTGCGAATGAGCGACATAGGGGCCATTCCCGGACGGAAACCATTGATGTTTGCCTTTTTGCGGTAATCCTTCAGGCTTTTCTCAACACTTTCGGCGTAGTCGTTTTTCTCAACCTTAACCCGAATGGTTGTGTTTAACGAATCGATATCTTCCCTAACAATATTCATACTATGTGAAATGATTTAGTTGCTTGATTTATTTTACTTTACGCCAATAACTCTGTTAAAATTAAGGCCACAAAGGTAGCTAAATGTGGAATAATCAGCAAGCTGCTAAACGAAGTTTAACTAAAATAACCGGGTGATTGTCAGGATTGAGCGGCAATATGCTTATTAATCGCGTTTAGTTCCCTCCTTATAGAGCCACACCTCAATGGGTTCAGCAGTTACCATACAGCCGTATCGCATATCCTCAAGAAAAGGCTTAATTTTATCGTAGAATCTGCGGATATTTTCCTCCTTATCAACCACCTCAACGGTAACTGGCAACTTCTCAGTAATTTCCCAAAACTTGTAGGAGTGGATTACCGAGCTGGCGCCATACCCCATAATTCCTTTATAAACGGTGGCACCAGCCAGGCCATATCGTTTTGCTTGGTAAACAATGGTTTCGAAAAGAAGCGAATGCTTCAGCTTATCGGTTGAGCTAATATAGATACGTAATCGGAGTGCTTTACTGTAATTTTCCATAGCGTTAGATAATTTGGATGATGTAGCGACCGGCAAAAACCGCAAGCAGTCCTAAGAAAAAGCTGGCTGCCGTGTAAACTGAAAGATATAAAAATTCGCGACCCTGAAGAAGAATGAACGCATCGTTTGCCAGCGACGAAAAGGTGGTGAACCCCCCACAAAAGCCCACTGCCAAGAACAAACGCCACTCAGGCGTGATTAGGTTGCTCCTTTCCGAAAGCCCAAAAACCAAACCGATTATAAAGCTGCCCAAAATGTTAACCGTTAAGGTTCCCCATGGAAAATTACTAAGTGTGTGCAGCTGGAAGTATCTACTCACAAGGAAACGCAACGCACTTCCCACAAAACCACCTATGCCAACTATTAAAATTGACCTGAACATGAATTTCTTTTTGCGAAGATACAAAACTATTGCCTAAACACGAGTAGCATTTTGTTTTTTGCTATTTACGTATGCCCAAATCAAGCGGGTTCCCCAGGTGCGGTAGGGCGCCCATCTCTCTGATATTTGCAATAATTGGTGCCGAAGCTTTTTCCCATCGCTTTTAAGATGGTAAAGCTCAACCATTCCCTGGCGAATGGCAAGATCATCAACGGGAAAAACGTCGTTTCGGCCCAGGGAGAAGATGAGTAACATCTGGGCTGTCCACACCCCAACACCCTTAACCTGTGTTAGCAGCTTAATTACCTCATCATCGGGGAGTTGCTGTATGGTATCAACATTTAAATCGTGGTTCATTGCAAACTCAGCCATAGCCTTAACGTAAGTGGATTTTGCACCTGATAGGCCAACCTTTCGGAGTTCTATGTCATCGAGCTTTAGGAGATGATTCGGGTTAGGGTATCTGTCAGGAAATAAATCCAGAAAGCGGTTGAAAATGGTGGTAGCCACCCTGCCCGAGAGCTGCTGGCTTACAATGTTTTCCAGCATATCAAGGTAGATATCGTTGGTAACAGGCAGGGGTTTAACCTCAAGCTTACCAGCCAGTTGGGCTATTACGCTGTCATGCTTAAGGATGTTGGCTATGGCATTATTCATGGCTTACTAAAAAAAAGAATTGCAAAGTAGGTTGATATTTTTGTAACTTTGCTAAGATAAAACATTTCCGATGATACACGAACTTGGTCAGCAGAACTCAATTCTTAACCAGTTTATTGCAGAGTTAAGAGATGTAAATGTTCAGAACGATTTTATGCGTTTCCGCCGCAATCTTGAACGATGCGGCGAAATTTTTGCCTACGAGCTTAGCAAGGTATTGAGCTACCAAACCGTACAGGTCCAAACCCCACTTGGAACAGCCGATGTTTCAGTTCCAACCGACAACATTGTATTGGCCACCATTCTTCGTGCCGGCTTACCCCTACATCAGGGAATGTTAAACTATTTCGATAAGGCTCAGAACGCCTTTATTTCGGCTTACCGGAAATACGATAAGGATGGTACCTTCCGCATTCAGTTCGAGTATATTTCCTGTCCCAGTATCGAGGGTAAAACCCTGGTACTTATCGACCCCATGTTAGCCACTGGCGCATCGATGCTGTTGGCATACAAGGCCTTACTTGAACACGGTAAGCCGCTACATACGCATATTGTGGCGGTAATTGGTTCAAAGGAAGGGGTAAACTACATGAAACGTAACCTTTCGCCCAGCGAGGCAACCATTTGGGTAGGTGCTATTGACGATGAGCTCACAGTGAAATCGTACATTGTTCCAGGCCTTGGTGATGCAGGCGATCTGGCTTACGGGAAAAAGGATTAAGCGAATGTTTTACTTTTGGTGTTTAGTATTCTGATTAATAAAACACCGCCGCATTCAGATTGCTGAATTCAATATTCTAACTAATAAACTCGACCATGAAACTTAAGGTTATGGTAATCATCTCATTATTTTTTGGCACATCCTGCAAATCGCAGGATTTGCAAACTGTTCCGGAACTTAACCTTGAACGGTACGCCGGTACATGGTACGAAATAGCTCGCCTACCTAACAGTTTTGAGAAGAACTTGGAGTGCATAACAGCCACCTATACCATTCGGCCCGATGGGCGGGTTACCGTTGAAAACAAGGGAGTAAAAGCCGATGGCAGCATGAGCAGCATTAAAGGAGTGGCCTGGGTTTCCGACAAGAATGAGCCTGCTAAGCTAAAAGTAAGGTTCTTTTGGCCTTTTGCAGGCAAGTACTGGGTGGTTTACATTGATAACGATTACCGCTACGCGCTTGTGGGGGAGCCCAAGCGAAAGTATTTCTGGATTCTATCACGTACGCCACAAGTAGATTCGTTATCCTATAAGCAACTGGTTGATATAGCAAGCCAAAAAGGATTCGACACCCAAAGACTGATTACAGTAAATCAAAAATGCCCCGAATAGGGGCATTTTTAGCTATTACGATAAATGTGTCTTAGGCATTAACCGGTTCGTACTTCCATACCTTTCCGGCATCGGTACAGGAAATGGCCATTTCATTAATGGTGATGGAGAACAGGGGGTGAATAAAGTCAGGGGCAATCTCCTTAAGGGGCTCAAGAATGAATCTGCGTTTATGGAGTTGCTTGTGGGGAACAATGAGTTCAGGGGTGTATAGTATCAGATGGTCGTAGAATAGCACGTCGATATCCATTGTGCGCGAGGTATAGCCCTTACCCTTGCGTTCGCGCCCCAGTTTCGATTCAATGTACGAAATCTCCAGCATAATGGCAGCAGGGCTAAGGCTTGTTTCAACCATTAAAACCTGGTTCAGAAAGTTGTTTTCGCTTTCAAAGCCCCAGGCTTCCGATTCGTATATGGATGACGATTTCTTGATTGTTCCAATTCGGGCTGCAATAGCCTCGCGGGCCGAATCAATCAGCTGCTCTCTATCACCTAAATTACCACCTATCGATAGGTAAACTTTAGCCATGACTTTTTGGGTTAGTGTAGCAAACTTATCGTTTTTTTTAAAAGGCTATTCGCCTTTAACAAAATTTTTTTAAACTGAAATTAACATGTTATTAACAATCAATAGTATAGGTATTATGGGCTTTGATATTCAAATGCACAATTTTATTAAACTTAAAAGGAGTTTTGTTTATCCCAAATTCGTCAATTGAATTTTTCAATTGACGAATCGACTAACAAAATCTAATCATTCCGAAGTCTCGGAATGAAAGATTTTGGTAAGTCGGGATTACCTCGATTAGTCAATAGAAACAAGTTATTTAAATGTTTTTTGGGTTTCTATTGACAAATCTCGGTTAATTTTTTCGTAAATTGGGGTATTGAAAATTTTTGATCCATCCATGTTCAAAAATGTTTTGATAGCAGTTTTACTGTTGGCAGGCAACGTTAACTTGTTTGCCAAGGAACTACCTAATAGGATTCTCATCATTAACTCTTATCATACGGGTTTAAGCTGGACCGATAGTCTAAATAAGGGGTTTATTGATGCAGTTAAAGGATTTGACCAGCCTGTTGAGGTCTTTATTGAAAATCTTGATACCAAGCGTTTTCCGGAAAATCTAAACAGGAGAGAGCAAAAAATCTATTTATCGTCCCGAATACAGCAAATAAAACCTAATCTCATTGCCCTAACCGATGACGATGCCTTTATCTTAATGGAATCGCTCCTAAAGGAGATTTCAGGGTTAGACACTATTCCCGTGGTTTTCATGGGTGTAAATCATGATAAGGCTTACCCTAATAATTTTACTGGAGTACTGGAAAGGGTTGATATAAAAGCAAACCTTGAGTTTATAAAGCAACTTCAACCTAATGTAAAAAGGGTTTACTGTGTAACCGATGAAACAACCACAGGCAAGGTTATTGGTGAGAGGATTAATAACACCCTACTTAAGTACAACCCTGGTATTGAGGTGCGCGTTATTTGGAACCTTAGCTATTATGACCTAATCGATACTCTTTCTAATTTAAGCGATAACGAGGCAATCCTATTCTTACTTTTCAATAGAGATAGCAAGGGGAACTATTTTTCCTATGAGGCAATACTGGATTCATTAAGCAGGAACGTTAAAGCTCCCATTTACGGTACATGGTCGTTTTACCTAAACCATGGAATAGTTGGAGGAGCCATAATATCGGGTTACCATCACGGTAAACGAGCCGGAGAGCTAGCAAGTCTGCTACTGAAAGGGGTTTCGCCCAAAACTATTGCTCCTACCGATGGCCCATCCGATTTTATTGTTGACCATTTACAACTTGTAAAATATTCCATTTCACAAAAACTTTTACCCCAAGGAACGCTCATCCTTAATAAAAATAAAAGGTTTATTCATTTAAGCAGAGGCACAACTCTGGTTGTTGCAGCGATAGTTCTTTTGCTAATTGTGCTTTTAATTTTCATGGGTGTGTATAGCCGCATGAGGCACAAGGCGCTAAGGTTGCAAAAGTACTACAACACTTTGCTGGAGCAAAAGAACCAGGAGGTTGAAAACAGCTTAAAGTTTGCGGAGGAGGCAAATGAGCTAAAGAGTGCTTTTCTGGCCAATATGAGCCATGAAATCCGTACACCCATGAATGCCATTGTTGGTTTTTCAAAGCTGATAAAGGAATCATCGCTGCTAAGTCCGGAAGAGGTAAACGGTTATCTTGATATTATTGCAGAGAATGCTCAAAGGCTAATGAGGCTTATTAACGATATCATTGATATTTCAAAGATTGACTCAAAGCAGCTTTCCATCTATAAACGCCCTGTTCAGCTTGGTCCCCTGTTTGCCAACTGCTATAGGGCTGCCGAGGTAGAGCTCGACAGGGTGAACAAAAATAACATTGCCATTGAAATGTCGTTTCGTCCCACCGATGCAGCCCTTGAGGTAGTAACTGATCCCGATAGGCTTCAACAGGTGGTAATGAACCTGCTAAACAATGCCATTAAGTTTACCAGTAGTGGGCGGATAGTTTTAGGTTACAGTGTTATAAACGATTTACTCAGAGTGAGTGTGGAGGACACAGGTATTGGTATCGACTCGCAGTATCACGATGCAGTTTTTGAGCGTTTTAGGCAGATAGACGGAACACTGAACCGGGAGTACGGCGGGTCAGGTTTAGGCCTGTCAATATGCAAGGGAATAGTTGAGGCTATGGGAGGTAGGATTGGTGTGGACTCAAGGCCAGAGGTAGGATCAACCTTCTGGTTCGAGGTACCCATAAGCTTAGCCACGCCCGGGCAGCATGTTGAGGTACCAGTTAAGGCTTCAAAGTCAAAGTTGAAAAACAAGGTTTTGCTCATTGTTGAGGACAACGAGCCCTCGGCAATCCTTTTAAGGGAGATGCTCAAGGGTACGGGTGCAGTGCTCCTTCAGGCTGCTACAGGCAAAGAGGTTGCAACTATCCTGAACGATAAGGTTAAAATTGATATTGCGCTGGTTGATGTTTACCTACCCGATATGTCGGGCTACGAGGTGGTTACAAAAATTAAGCAGGCTCAGCCTAACGTTAGGGTAATTGCGCAAACAGCTAATGCTATGGACACCGATAGACAAAAGTCGCTTGAGGCAGGTTGCGATGAGCACATCACAAAGCCAATAGACAAGGATAAACTTATTGAACTACTTTCAATGTTACTTTCCTGATTTTCCTAAAGGAAAAACAGTGCAACGCCTACCACTGTAATTACTGCTCCTACAAGCTCTTTAGCAGTAATTTTTTCCTTGAAAACAACTACAGCTGGAGCAATAATTAAAACGGGTACAATCGACATCAAGGCTGACGCAACTCCTGTTGAGGTGTATTTTACGGCTAAAAGCGAAAAGGAAACACCCAAAAACGGGCCAAAGAATGCCCCTATTAATAGCCGCTTCATAGCCTTACCGTTTCGTAATGCCTCGGAAAGGTTTTTCCACTTATTTGAAAAGGCAAAAAAGAGAGTAAAGCCAACAATTCCTGTAATAACTCGTATTTGAACGGAGGGGATAACATCGTAGCCAGCCATTCCGTACTTACTCAAAACTAAGCCTCCGGCTTGTCCCAGCGCACCACCAAATGCTAAAAGGATACCTCCAACAGGATACGAAAACCGAACCCGTTTCCCATTTCCGTTCTCATCGGCCGATTGGCGCTCCAATACTACCAATACTATACCCGCTAGCACAACAGCCATGGCAATGGCCTGCTTGAGCGTTAGGGTTTCGCCCATGGTTATCCAACCTATGATTGCAGCCATAGGCGGAGCTAACGACATTATAAGCATGGAGATACGGGAGCCAATAACAACGTACGACTGAAAAAGAAATAGATCGCCTAAAACAAATCCTACCAAACCCGAAAGCGATAGCCAAACCCACTGATGCGTGCCGGCATCAACCGGAAATGCTTTTCCGCGACTTATCAGGGCATACACCGAAAGGAATATAAAGGCAGTACCCAGCCTTAAAAGGTTAACCGAAAGCGAACCCACCTTTCGGCTGGCCGATTCAAAGGCCAGGGCGGTTACAGTCCAAAAAAAGGCTGTTAGCAAAGCGGCAAGCTCGCCGTAGTATTGTTCCATAAATTCACTTTAATAAATATTACCCAGTTGGAGTTTAATGGAGCTGTTTGGTTTAATACTCCATAAAATAAATTGGGCTGTCCCTTAAGGAACAGCCCATTGTATCTTGTTCATTAACCTGTTACAGAGCGTTAACGTGTTTCTGAATTGAACTCTTAAGGTTAGCTGCTTTATTCTTATGAATGATATTGTTCTTAGCTAACTTATCGAGCATAGCCGATACTTTAGGAAGTAATTCCATGGCTGCAGCCTTATCGGTTGTGTTGCGTAAAGCCTTTAAGGCATTACGGGTTGTTTTTGCATAGTAACGGTTGTGTTCCCTGCGAGACTCAGTTTGTCTGATTCTCTTTTCAGCTGATTTATGGTTTGCCATCGCTAAAAAAGTATTTTCATGTTTAGTAGCCCGTAGGGGAATCGAACCCCTGTTACAAGGATGAAAACCTTGCGTCCTAACCCCTAGACGAACGGGCCATTGTTTACTTTGCAAAGAGCATTACCTCATGAAAGCGGGTGCAAAGGTAAACGATAAATTTTTTTCTGCAAAATATTTGCTAAAATTTTTTACTTAAAAGTGTATCGAACTGAAAATCCGGCATTAAACCAAATACCAGGCGACTCAATAATGTTAAAAATTGGCAGAATGTCCAGCCCCAAGCAAATGGGAGCATCCTTAAAAGTATACTCAAGGCCAATTACACCGTCGGCACCAAGGAAAACTTTGCTACCGTATTCGCTCTCAAATGGATTCTTTTTATCGGCATTGGCAGTAGCAAAATGGGCACCAAATCCGTAGTACCACTTTAAACCCGGGGCATCGGGTATAGGATTGTGAAGCTGATAAAGTCCGGTAATACCAATTCCTCCCCACCCAAACGACAGAACACCCTCAACTGCTGATTTCTGGGCAAAGAAATGTTTAACGGTAACTCCGGAGGGGTAGCCACCTCTGAGGCCAAGACCAGTTTTATAGTCCTGGGCATTTGCAGCTGAATAAGTTACAAACACTGTAGCGAGAATAAAGAGTAATCTTTTCATATTATAGGTATTTAGTTAGTGCAAATATATTCATTTGACATTAAAAAGCGTTAGTGTTTAACAACCTCATCAGCTAAATGTTGTAAATCGGTTCCAGCAAGATTGCCTGAAGTCATTATCAACAGGTTGCTATTGCCCCAATTGTGCTGTAATAGGACGTCGACAAGGTTGTTTGCATCAGTAAAAACAGCAGGATGGGGATCACCAAATCCTTGAATTACATCGTTTGGGTCAATTGGTGGCAATTTTTTCAATTCCAGGGCATGGGGATTGAAGAAAACGTATGCAACATCAGCACCCGTGAGAGTTCCATTATACTGGCCTAAAAAATCTTTTGTCAGGCTACTAAAGGTGTGTAGCTCAAAGCATACCACCAGTTTTCGGGCAGGATATAGCTCCCTAACAGCCTCAATGGTAGCTTTAAGTTTTGATGGCGAATGAGCAAAATCCAAAAAAACACTGGTGCTTGTTCCTTGCGCTAGCAGCTGCAATCGCTTTGAAGCTCCTTCGAAAGTTTCAATGGCATTGTAGAATTGTTTTTCAGTAACTCCAAGGGTAATGCAAGCCGCTTTAGCAGCGGATATGTTCTGCATATTGTGCTTTCCGAATACCTTTAATGGGATGCTTGTGCCATTGAAATCAAGGCTCCAGATGCCGTTTGCTATACCATGTGGATGGGTATGGTAGGGAATTCTTTTGATATCGTTCCGTTGGCTTTCTTCTACAACCCTACAAACCTCAGGGTCGTCGGCACAGTATATGATTTTTCCGTTGGGCTCAATACAATCAATAAACTTAGCAAACTGTTCCCGGTAGATATCAAAAGTAGGAAAAACGTTAATATGATCCCATGAAATTCCCGATATGATTGCAATGTTTGGACGGTAAACATGAAATTTTGGTCGAGGATCGATAGGGGATGTAAGGTACTCATCGCCTTCAAAAACAGCAAATGGCGCATCATCGGAGAACGACACCATATTCTCAAAGCCCTTTAGCTGAGCGCCAACGATATAATCGAACTTATAGTTGAGGTGCTTTAGCACGTGCATTATCATTGATGTGATGGTGGTTTTGCCATGGCTTCCACCCACAACAATCCTTGTTTTTTGTCGCGATTGCTCGTAAAGGAATTCGGGGTACGAATAGATCTTTATGCCAAGTTCTTTTGCCCTAAGCAATTCCGGATTATCGGCTCGTGCATGCATACCCAGCACAATGGCTTCAATTTCAGGGGTTATAATGCTTGGGTTCCAACCCTGATGGCTAGGCAAAAGACCATGGTTTTTAAGATGCGAAAGCGATGGTTCAAAAATTTCATCGTCGGAACCGGTTACCTGGTAACCTTTTAGCTTCATGGCTATGGCCAAGTTGTGCATTGCGCTGCCGCCTATAGCAATAAAATGAACTCGCATTTCAGTTTCTGGGATTAAGGTTATGGAAATGTGTTTTTTACCGTTTCTTATTGTTCAAGTAATTCTTCCATTCAATGGTATTGCCGTAAAATACATTAAAATCAACCTTACCCTGAATTCCTTTTAGTCGCCCCTCGTGGTGGTACTGCCAAAAGGTCCATGACTTCTCAATTTCGGGGGTATGATCGAAAGAGCAGATCCAGATATCGTGTTCGGGAAACGTTTCGCTGATGTACCATTTAAATGTATCCTTATTGGTGTAAATTAAAACCTTTTGTCCTGTTGTTTTTTCAACAAGTTCAACAAAGTCAACCAGGTCGGCAATTATTTGCTTGCGTGGCCTACGAACCACATTACCCCATTCCTCAACATCAACCACAGGGGGTAAATCGAGTTCAACCCCATCAATTGCCCTCAAGAAGTTTTGTGCCTGAGCAATGCCCCTCCGGTTGAAGTTAAAGAAATGGTAAGCACCCACGGGGATACCCGCTTCCCTTGCACGGGTAACATTGTTGCGAAACGATTTGTCCTTAAGGGTGGCACCCTCGCTTGCCTTTATAAAGGCAAAATCAACCTTATGATCCTTTACTTTTTCCCAGTCAATTTTTCCGGTGTGAGCTGATACGTCGATACCCCAAATCAAGTAACGGTGATGAGGATCGGAAATGAATCGTACAATAATCCATACGGCTAAAGCACCAATAAAAAGGGCAACGGGTAAAATGTGCTGGCTATTTCTTTTTTTCCTCTTCATAGTATTGCTGCAAATATACCGAAATGTTGTAAAAATGCAGTGTTAGCTTATCAATATCAATTTAATTAACTATCAGCATACTTTTGGAATTAGGTCAAAAATTGCTGTATATTTAAAAAAAAAATTAGTATGAAGTTTCGCATAGTTAAGGCTATAGCTTTAAACATCTTCTTACTAGTAATACTTTTTGTTGCTCAATCGGGGTTTATTAGCGCTCAGGACGATTTACTGGAAGGAGTTAAGCCCTCATCGCTTGAGGCGCTTGTAAAGGTTCTGGAACGTCCCGACGACTCTGTGAAAGTGGTTACATTAAAGTTACTATGCTGGGAGAACCGAAACAGTGATCCGGATAAAGCCATAGAGTATGGACAAATGGCGGTTTCGCTTGCCAA
>Ga0208196_1002015_pt1 | contig 19946 bp, 25 predicted proteins | sample AD_JPNNA7_MetaG_FD_184443 | JGI IMG/M metagenome (GOLD analysis project Ga0208196, IMG submission 184443) | Active sludge microbial communities of municipal wastewater-treating anaerobic digesters from Japan - AD_JPNNA7_MetaG (SPAdes) (version 2) | ecosystem: Engineered > Bioreactor > Anaerobic...
GTATGAAAGAGAAAGAGATGAAGGAGACATACTCTATTAAAGAAAGTATCATTTCTCAACTTGAGTATATTGGAGAGGATCCTACAAGAGAAGGTCTCTTGAGAACTCCAGAAAGGATAGTTAATACATGGAATGAACTTTATAAAGGATATCTACAGGATCCGAAAGATATATTTACCACTTTCGAGGCGGAAGGATATGACCAGATTGTTCTCTTGAAGGATTGTGAGATTTACTCAATGTGTGAACACCATCTGATGCCTTTTTTTGGGAAAGCTCATGTGGCTTACTTACCTGATAAAAAGGTGATTGGAATCTCAAAACTTGCACGATTGGTTGATATATTTTCTCGTAGACTACAGATACAGGAGAGGATAGGTCAACAAATCACTGATACTCTAATGAAGTATCTTCAGCCTAAAGGAGCAGCTTGTATCATTGAGGCAACTCATCTTTGTATGCGCATGAGAGGGGTTTCTAAACAAAACTCTATCATGATAACATCAAGTATGAGAGGAGTCTTTTTAAAAGATACCACAGCGAAGAGTGAGCTCATACAGTTACTAAAATGATACTGCTTCTGATCACTGTGAAAACAGTGAAGATTGTATAATTATAATACACTATCAAACTAGTAAAATCTGAATCTAATGAAAACAAGAAAAAAAGAAATTCTTCCTCACTCAGATAACGTGAGTAGTTTAAAGAGTTTAGGGTCGGCTGGTACAAGATACAGATACACTGATCCTGATCCTTCTCTACTCGAAACTTTTCCCAACCAGTACCCTCATCGAAACTACAGGGTAGAATATGTTTTTACAGAATTCTCATCACTGTGTCCTAAAACAGGTCAGCCTGATTTTGCTACGATTACAATAGCATACATTCCTGATAAACTCTGTATTGAAACCAAGAGTCTCAAGACATACTTTCTCTCCTACCGACAGTATGGAACTTTCATGGAAACTCTTACTAATAGAATTCTTGAAGATTGTATATCAGTTTGTAAACCTCGGTGGATGGAGATAACAAGTAATTTCAATGCCAGAGGAGGAACTCTTATCAATGTCAAAGCTCAGTATACTCTCTCTAAATGAAACCTGTTAAACTCTATTTTGCAGGAGCCTGGGCAGGTAAGTGTTCTACCAAGGAAGTTGAACTTGGTATAAAGAACAAACTTGTATCTTATATTTACCCAGATCAGTTAGAATCTTGGCTTCAGGTTACACAAGGCAGAGAAGGTAATATCATACTCGATTCAGGGGCTTTCTCTGTGTGGAAAAGCAACAAAACTATCAACATTGATGACTATATTCGTTACGCACATGAAGCAATTGAAAGAGGAACAAAAGATGGAAAAAAAGTTAGAGTTGTTAATTTAGATGTCATCCCGGGTAAACCAGGAGAAACAGAAAATCTGAATAAGCTCATTACAAGTAATACAATTCGTCAGAGAAATCAAGAACTGATTGAGGAAGCTGCTAGACAAGGATACAAAAACTTAAAGATCATGGTTTCAAATGGTATCATTCCTATTCATGTGTATCATCAAGGGGAGAATATAAAGTGGTTAGATAGAATGCTTAAGTATACTAACTATATAGGTATATCTCCTGCTAATGATGTATCTGTTGATAGTAAAAAGGATTGGATTCACTCTACATTTGAGTATCTTTACAAGATCGGAGTGATTGATAAAGTAGATACCCATGGGTTTGCAGTTTGGATCCCTGAAATTCTAAGAGAATTCCCGTGGACCAGTTGTGATGCAGCTACTTGGAGGTTAGTAGCAGCCTGGGGAGGTATCTACTACCCTACAGGAGGGTTTAAAAGTCCTACTTTCTCTGAAGAATTACTAAACAGCTCATTTGAAACATTTGGTGTATCAAGTAAGAGAGTAGGGAAAGGATTAGGTAAACTCACTCCGAATCGTTTAGAACAGTTACAGAGAGATGGATACAGCTATGATGACCTACAGAAATGGGAGATAAGAGCAGAAATCAATATAAAGTTTTTTCTAGCACTTGAGAAATGGCTCAATGAATACAAAAAAGAAAAAGAGTATAAACCTTATAATAGATTATTGTAATGAAAATCAACAGAGAAACTCTACGAAAAGCACTAGAAACAGTCAGACCCGGACTTGCTAACAAGGAGGGTATAGTAGAACAATCAACATCATTTGTTTTCATGAGAGGAAAGGTAGTTACCTTCAATGATGAGATAAGTATTAGTTATCCTGTTGAAGGATTGGATATCGAAGGAGCTCTTCCTGCAGATAAATTATACCCCCTCCTAAACAAGATAACAAAAGACGATATTGAAATCATCATTGATGATACTAAGAAAGAGATCATTATTACAGCAGGTAAGATGAAAGCAGGAATAGTTTTACAACCTGAGATTAAACTTCCTTTGAAAGAAGTTGCTCCTACAAATGAATGGAAAGAACTACCTGAGAATTTTATTCGGTACATGAAGTTTGCAGCAGCTTCCTGTAGTAAAGATTTAACTCGACCTCTCCTTACTACTGTACATGTTAACAAAAAAGGATATATTGAGGCTACAGATAGTCGACGTCTCACAAGATGTTACCTTACAGAAGATCTTCCTGTTAATACTTTTCTCATTCCTTCATCCTCTGTAGAAGATATTGTTAAGTTCAACCCTACAAAAATTTCTGAAGGAGCGAAAGGATGGATACACTTCCAAACTGATGATAAGGTAACAATATCTTCTCGCATATTCGATGAAGATCAGTATATGGATATCACACCTCTTTTACAAGTAGAAGGGGAAGAAGTAATACTTCCTGATGTAACACGAGAGATTCTGGATCGTGCAATTGTATTTGCAAAAAGAGAAGATGTTCTAGAAGAGAGTATACAGATGACTCTCGAAAATAAAAGATTAAAACTCAGTAGTTCTTCCAAACAAGGATGGTTTGAAGAAGAAGTAAACATACGTTACAAAGGTAATCCTATATCAGTTTTAATTACACCTTACTCACTGAAAGACATCTTATCAGAAACTTCTCGATGTGTCATCTCTGAGAATAGAATAAAATTTGAAGGAGAAAACTGGATCTATGTAGCTGCACTGTTAAAGAAGTAATTATGCAAGAGGGCTTTTTCACAAAAAAAGAAACTGAATCTAGATCTCGTCCTACGGGACATATACTTAGTTGTTATAGTTGTGGGTTATATCGGAAAGCAAAGACTCACAAGATGGCTCCTTATGGAAAATTCAGAAAGAAGATTCTTTGTATAGGTGAAGCTCCAGGCGAAGTAGAAGATCAACGAGGCAAGCCTTGGCAAGGACGGACAGGACAACTCTTAGAGAAGACCTTTCAACAACTTGGAATAGATTTATTCGAGGATTGCTTGAATATAAATGCTTGTTGGTGTAGACCTGTAGCAGAAAATAATGAGGAAAATCGTGCTCCAACTAATTATGAAATGGATTGTTGTAGACGTTTTGTATTACAAATTATTGATCAATACAAACCAAGTGTTATCATACCACTTGGAAGTGCCGCAGTGTATAGTCTATTGAATCACCGTTGGCGATTGGATTCATTACAAGGAATTACACGCTGGCGGGGTTGGACAATACCAGACCAAGACTTTGGAACATGGATTTGTCCTACATTTCATCCTAGTTATATAGAACGTTCGGAGGACGGAGCTGAGAGAACTATCTGGTTACAAGATTTAAAAAGAGCCTTACAAAAACTAGAAGAGCCTTTTCCTCAATTCGTTAAACCTAGGATAGATATACTCAATGGTGATTTAACACCTTTATGTGACTTCAATCTAGGTAATAATGATAATCCTCTAGGACAAGTTGTAGCAATTGATTTTGAGACTACTGGATTAAAACCTCAAGCTCCAGGTCATCGAATTATTTGTGTTGCTGTAGCTGATTCTTCTAATCATGCTTTTGTATTTATGCTACCACCAGTAGTTAAAGATAGAAAACCTCTGATAGATTTGTTAGAAAATTCTAACATTGGAAAAATAGCACACAATATGAAATTTGAATACACTTGGAGTATAGATCGTTTGAAAACACCGATACGTAACTTCAAGTGGGATGCTATGCTTGCAGCACATGTGTTAGATAATCGTAAGAGTATCACAAGTTTGAAATTTCAAGTCTATGTAAATTTTGGTATAATTGATTATAGTAGTATGACAGAGCCTTACCTTGAAACGCCAGCTAATAGTACTAATGCTTTGAACAGAATACAAACACTCATTGCAAATGAAGATGGTAAACGTCAATTGTTAGAATATTGCGCACAGGATGCAGTCTATGAATATCGTCTTGCAAAGAGACAATGGGAAACAATAAGTGATTGGATATGAAACCCATACTTTCATTTCAAAATCAACCTTTTCCACAAGTATTTAAGATGGTTCTGGATTTTCATCTGCAAGAAGGAGCTACTATTCTTGATACAACTCCAGGGATGCGTTATTCTTGGAAGAAATATGAGCAGAATATAAAATATAATGACATCCAATTCTTTAAAGAAAAAGAGTATAACATATCCTATCTTTACACACCAATTGAAAAGTTATTCGATCTTCCTATGATTTTTGATGCTTTGTTTTTTGATCCTCCTTATATTTTTGGCACAAAAGGAAAAACGACAGATCCAAGAGAAGAAGATTATGGAGCATACCAACATGACTTCAATAAAATAAGGGAAATATTTGAAACAGCAAATACTGTTTTTCCATCAATATTAAAACCAGATGGCAAACTCTTTGTAAAATACAGTGATGTGTTTTCTCTTACAGATCATTCTTTTTATCTATGTTGTAGTATATGGCCTAATATATTAAGTAATTTTCATGTCATAGATCATTATATTATTCAACATCATCATATTTCACCAACAGCTTGGCAAGTCAAAGACAGACCTTGTAGTATACTTAATTATACGTATTTAACAGTGTTTAAAAAAAATGAATCCGAGAGAAGAAGCATATAAATTACTACATGAAGGAATTTTAGCTCTTGCAGAAGTAGAACGATCAGGCATACGAATAGATCTTGATTATGTTCAAAGAATGAAATTACATTTAACACGAAAGATTGAGAAACTTGAAAGGGAGTTCAAAAGTACCAAATTTTATAGACGTTGGGAACATACTGTGAAAGGGAAAGTCAATATCAACTCTAGTGTTCAACTTGCACATTATCTCTATGGTACTTTAAAATTAAAAACTGAACGATTAACTACATCGGGTCAATATTCTACTGATGAAGATTCTTTACTTTCATTAAACATTCCTGAATTAAACAACTTAGTTAAAATCAGGAAGCTAAGAAAAATAAGAGATACTTACTTAGAAGCATTTGAACAAGAGCAAGTTAATGGTTATATTCACCCTTTTTTCAATCTACATCTCGTAACTACTTATCGTTCTTCCAGTGATAGTCCTAATCTACAAAACATACCAAAAAGAGATGAGGAAGCAATGCAGATATGTCGTAGAGCATTCTATCCCCGTCCAGGTCATCAACTACTCGAAGTTGATTTCAAAGGTATGGAAGTTTCTATCAGTGCTTGTTATACACATGATCCTACAATGATTAGATATTTAAGAAACACATCTTCTGATATGCATTCTGATATGGCACGACAGCTCTTTTTAATTGATCAATTTGACAGAACAAAAGTTGGACATAATATTCTAAGGCAAGCAGCTAAAAATAGTTTTGTTTTTCCACAATTTTATGGAGACTATTATCGTAATTGTGCTGTTGGATTATGTAACTGGGTACAGTTATCAACAAGGAACAGCTGGAAGAAAGAAGATGGAATAAAAATAGATAATACCACTATTGCAGAACATTTAATCAGTAAAAAAATCAATTCTTATCAAAGCTTTGAAGAACATGTTAAAAAAATTGAAGATGATTTCTGGAAAAATCGTTTCCCCGTTTATGCACAATGGAAAGAACGACAGTGGAATAATTATAAAAAGCATGGTTATATTGATTTTCTGACTGGTTTTCGTTGTAGTGGGGTGATGAGTAAAAATGAAGTACTTAATGCACCTATTCAGGGTACAGCTTTTCATTGTCTTTTATGGTCATTGATACAATTGAATAGAAAATTTCATGAAGAATGCCTAGATTCGAGGATTATCAATCAGATACATGATAGTATGTTAATCGATTTATGTCCAACAGAATTAAAAAAGGTAATCTCTCTGGTAAATCATATAGTTAGTGAAGAATTGCCAAAAACGTGGGATTGGATTATAGTTCCAATGCAAGTAGATATGGAAATTTGTCAAGTGGATGAATCTTGGGCAGAAAAGAAAGAATTGAAAATTGTATAATATAATAAAAGAAAAAGAAATGAAAAATATCAATGATGAAAAAATCCCTAAAGAGATTCTTAGAGAATTTAACTTTAAATATCTTCAAGAACAACTCGAAGAAGAGTTTTTTGCTCTTTGTACCCGTAAGATAGTAGAAAAATCCTCTCTTTCTATTTTAAATGAAGTACTCAATGAATCCTTGATCGAGTTAGAAAAAAATACTAATATGTTAAAGCTTGCATTAGAACTCTCAATAAAAGAACAAAAGATGGAACATTCGTCTGAAGAATTACAATTACAAATAGTTGAAGAGGCTATTTCTAAAATGAAGGAAGACGTCTTTAGCCGTATAAAAACAGCAATTTTGAATGCTTTTTATAATAATAAAGATAATAATTAAATATGAGTCTTTACAATAAATATCGTCCACAGACACTTGATGAGATTCGAGGCAATACTACTCTAGTTGCTACTTTGAAAAAGATGTTGGAAAACAAAACTACTTGTCCGCATGTTTTTCTCTTCCATGGTGCTACAGGCACTGGCAAAACTACACTGGCACGAATTGTAGCACGAGAACTTGACATCAAAGGTTATGATTTACAAGAAATCAATTCTGCTGATTTTCGAGGAATTGATACTGTAAGAGATGTAATACGTAGCAGCCAATTCATGCCTCTCGAAAGTAAAAGTAGAATGTGGATTATTGATGAAGTTCAAAAGTTGACAAATGATGCTCAATCGGCATTATTGAAAATACTAGAAGATACACCGCCACATGTATATTTTGCTCTTTGTACGACAGAGCCTCAAAAGATTTTAGACACCATACGAGGACGTTGTCAACAATTTCAAACTTCACCTCTAACAGAACGTGAGATGTATGGCCTATTAAGACATATAGTTCATTCGGAACAAGAGGAATTAACACGTGATGTTTATGATCAGATCATATTAGATAGTATGGGATTGCCTCGTAATGCAATACAAATACTTGAACAAGTGCTGAATGTTCCGGGAGAACAAAGGTTAGAAGTAGCACGAAAGACAGCAGAACGACAATCTCAAAGCATCGAACTATGTCGAGCTTTAATCAATAACTCCAGTTGGAAAGAAGTCTCACGAATACTTAGTGGTTTAAAGGATCAAGATGCAGAGAGCATACGTAGGCATGTAATGAAATATTGTGAGGCTGTGTTATTGAAAGGAGAGAATGATCGTGCAGGACTTGTTTTGGAACAGTTCTGGGATCCATTCTTCAATACCGGCTTTTCAGGACTGGTGTATTCATGCTACGCAATAGTAAGAAAATGAACCGATAAAAGTTTTTAAACTATTAATAAAATTTTTGTATAATATATAAAAAAAGCAACACTATGGATTACGAAAAAGATATGCAAATAGAGGAAGATGCACTTGATCTGGAGTGCCTCGAACAAGCTCGTCTGATGTTAAGATATTGTCAGTTAGCAGCGAGGCTTGAAAAAGAGGAAGATTTAGCAAAGGAAAACCTGAATCTTGTCAAAGCAGAAATAGACAAAGACATAAGGACTAATCCTGCTAAGTATGGTATTGATAAAATAACGGAAGGTGCAATAGCAAATGCTATTATCATGGATCCTCGTTATAAAGAAGCAAGTCAGCATTATATAGATGCACGATTTGAAGCTAACGCAGCTGCTGGAGCTGTTAAAGCATGTGAACAAAGAAAAAGCATGCTTGAGACATTAGCCAGGCTTCATGGTCAACAATACTTCGCCGGCCCTGCTGTGCCACGAGATATTGTAAAAGAACGAGAAAAACGAATGAAAATCGAAAATGAGATGGCAACAATTTTAAATCGTAAAAGGACAAGACAATGAGAATAATGATACGTTTTATTATCTGTACTTTAATTGTAATAATGTTATTTTTTGCATTTGACTATTTCTTTTCACGTCTTCGGATGCGTAATTGGTTAAAAGAAATAGAAAAATATTTCAATGAAAAATATAATGATGAATTTAAAATAGAAGAAAATGGAAAAGACAAAAACTAATTTTAGAGATTTAATTACAAGAGACCTTGCTCAGAAAAAGAGTGAGGCATCAACCTACGGTTATCTCCGGTTACCAAAAGATGTAAAAGTCTTTACCCCACCGTTGGAAGGTCGGGTGAAACTGGATTTCTTACCTTATATTGTAACAAGTGAATTTCACCCTGACAGAGATCCTGAGTCGGGCAAAGCAATGCCAGGAACTCTATGGTGGAAGCGTCCTTTCAAGATTCATCGTAACATTGGTACGGGATCGGAAAGTGAAACGGTAGTTTGTCCAACATCTATTGGACTAAAATGTCCTATTTGCGAATACAGAGCAAAGAAAATACGAGAGAAAGCTGATAATGAAATTATCAAAGCTTTGAAACCGTCTAACAGAGTTCTTTACATAGTAATGCCCGTTGATGAAGAAAAGTATGAGGAGCGACCTTATATTTTCGACATAAGTTATGCAATGTTTGAGAAGAAGCTAAATGTTTATCTTGAAGAAGATGATTCTTATCGTATCTTTCCTGACTTAAAAGAAGGATTAACGTTGAAGATACGTTTTGAAGAGAGACAAATACCAGGTTCTCAACCTTTTCCAGAAGTTATTCACATTTCTTTTCTTGAGAGGAATCATCAATATGATGAAAAGATTCTCAAAGAAATACCTAATCTAGATGAAATATTAAAAGTATTGTCTTATGATGAGCTTTCTGCAAAATTCTTTGAAATGGAAGACTTTGAGAATCCTGGTAGTGATAAGTTAGAAGAATCACAGGAAGAGGAACAAAAAGAAGAAAATAGAACAGAATCTTTTCATAACAAATTCATCATCAACAAGCCTTCCGTTAAAAAAGATGAAAAAGTAGAAAAAGAAATTGATGATGAAGATGAAGATAGAAAAGAAGCAAGCAGTGATGAAAATAAAGTAGTAAAGACTACACTTCGTCTAAGAAGGGAACAACCAAAAGCTTCAGAGCAAACAGAGAAAACAAAATCTAAAGACAAATGTCCTTTCGGTCACGTTTTTGGCAAGGACATAGCTGAATATAAAGAATGTAATGATTGTGATCTCTGGGATGATTGTGATGATGAGGCATCTCGAAAGTAAATATTCATGAAAATGTTATCAAAAAATAAGCAAACGTCTAATAGATTTATTGGTGTATGGATATCCGAAAAAATCCATAATCAATTAGTACTCTATGCAATTGCAAACAATGAGAATAAATCAAATCTTGTACGACTTGCATTAGAAGAATGGATAGGAAGGAATATTGTTTCACAGGATGAGTTGATCCATAAAATTTTAAATCGTTTGCAAAAACAATTGGAAATTGCAAAAATCATGGATCCTACTATTACTGTAGATCAATTCAAAGAAGAAATTTTGAATGAGTTACTAAAAAAAGGAGTAGATAAGATAACTGCAAAAGACATAACGGATAATATTAAATGACATTGAGTGAACAAATAATTCGACGTGTTCGAGGGGATAACAGTAATTCAAAGACTGAAGAAACTAAAGTGGATTTAACTAACACGATAAGTACTGGTTCTACTTTATTGGATTTAAGTATTTCGGGAGGCATTACAAAAGAAGGAGGTATTCCAGGAGGAGTTATGGTAGAGGTGTTTGGCCCTAATCAATCAGGTAAAACGGTATTATTGTGTGAAATTGCAGGAAATATACAACGTAAAGGAGGACGGATTTGTTTTGCCGATCCTGAAGGGCGATTAGACAAACAATATTCGCAGTTGTTTGGGCTAAAAATTAAGGAAGCTAACTATTCAATGCCTGATACTGTTACAGAAGTTTTTACAGCAATTCGCAATTGGAATCCTCCAATGAAAGAAAACATAATAAATGGCATTTTTACTGATTCACTTGCTGCGTTGAGTACAGAATTGGAAATGAAAGAGGATGAAGGAGACAAGATGGGTATGCGACGAGCAAAAGAGTTCAGTCAAGAATTACGTCGTACCTGCCGCATGTTAAAACAAAAAAATTATTTATTAGTCTGTAGTAATCAGATCAGAGATACTACGGATGGATATTCTCGTTATGAAAGCCCAGGAGGTAAGGCAATAGGTTTTTATTCAAGCATACGTCTACGTACAGATATTATTAGAAAGATTAAAAAGACAAAGAAGATTAATGAGAAAGAAGTAACGAGAGTAATAGGAGTAGACATAGAAGTAGAGGTAGTAAAAAACAGTATATGGAAACCTTATCACATAGCTCCTGTTTCTATACTGTTCGATTATGGGATAGATGATATTCGTCAAAATCTTCAATTCATCAAAGATTACACAAAAGATACTGTTTACTCTCTAGGGGAAAGGAAACTTGCTAAAAGCATAGAAAGAGCTATTCATATAGTAGAGAGTGAAGGTCTGGAACAACAACTTCGCAAAGAAGTAATTGAATTATGGAATGAGATAGAAAACAAATTTGTTGATTCGGAACGTAAATTAAAATGGCGTTGGTGATATGAGAAAACCAGGAGATATTGAAATGATATTTGGCAATCCTGCAAAGTTGACCAATCCAATTGGACAAGCACGATTGATTAAAAAACTGGCAGATTATCCAGGGTTTGAAGAATGGAGTGTTGAATTCTTAGATAGTGAAGGACACTGTTACAATGTAATGTTAAAATGTGAAAATAATGGAACGACGAGCAACAAGGGTAACGAGTAGTGGTCAATATGTAGTTTCTTGAAATATTATGAGAAAACCAGGAGATATTGAAATGATATTTGAAGACCCTGACGAACAGATTAATCCAATAGGGAAAGCACGACTAATCAAAAAACTGATAGATTTCCGAGGACTAGAAGAATGGAAAGTGCAATTTATTAATGTAGAAAATATTAGCAATGAAAGTTATCCATATAATGTTGTTGTACTATTAAAAAATGAAGATGATGAGACAGCGAGCAACAAGAATGATGAAAGAGCCGAAGATAGCGAATGCCACTCATGGCCTGACTATATTGACTAATGATCCAAGTTTAACAGCATGGGGTTGGGTAGTTCTAGCATGCAACAAAAAAGAAACGAATATAGTTGATTGTGGTTGCATACGAACAGGGGCAGAGAATAAAAAACGCCGGATAAGAAAAGGCGATGATACTATACGCAGAATTAGTGAGATAAATCATGAGCTGCTTCGTATAATAACTAAATATGACGTAGAACTATTACTAAGTGAACTTCCACACGGCAGCCAGAATGCTTCTGCCGCTGTAATGATAGGTGTAGTAACTGGGATTGTTCAAACAATAGCTGATACAAAAAATATTCCAGTCGAATGGTATTCCGAACAAGATGCAAAAAAATCTATAACAGGGCGTAGAAGTGTATCAAAAGAGGAAATGATACAAACTATTAATAAATTCTATCAGGTAGATTGGAAAGGAACGAAATACGCTGATGAGGCTATTGCCGATGCGATTGCTATTTTTCATTGTGCTTGTTTTCAATCACCTGTTATAAAAATGTTTTTAGATTGATTAAATCACTACATATAAAAAATTTCCAAAGTCATCGAGATTCTCTTCTTGAATTTGTCCCCGGCATAAACATCATTGTAGGAAAGAGTGATGCAGGAAAGAGTGCTATCATAAGAGCCCTACGCTGGGTTATATGGAATAAACCAAGTGGAGATTCTTTTCGTTCATGGTTAGGAGGTGATCCTGGAGTAGAACTCAATGTTGATGACAATAAAATTGTACGTTTCCGATCGAGCTCTAAGAATATTTATGAATTGAACGGTTTAAAATTTGAAGCATTTGAGACAGATGTTCCAAAGGCAATACAAGAGGTATTGAATTTTAATGATGTTAATCTTCAAAGACAATTAGATACTCATTATCTACTCACAAATACGCCTGGTGAAATAGCTCAACATTTCAATCGAATTGCTCATCTTGATCAGATTGATCGAGGATTAAGTAATATAAGAAGTTGGATAGATGAGATAAATCGGAATATCAGGGCAAAGAATACTGAAATCACAAATAAAGAAGCACAGCTTAAAGATTTTGATTATCTACCTGCTTTGGAACAAGAAGTATTGCAACTGGAAGCTCTTCAACAGAAAGAAATACAAACTCAGCAGCGATTAGAACAATTAAGACAATGGATTGATGAGATAGAGAGAATAGACATCGAAATCGAAAAAGAAGCCAAAATATTCAGTTTAGAACCTATTTTGAATGAAACCTTGGTGCTGTTACAAAAACGGAATGAAAACACCTCTAAAGTAAAAAAACTGATAGAATTGAGGGAAGAAATAGAATACATAGAAAAAGAAATAAAAGAACATCAAAAAATTCTCAGTTTAGAAACACTTTTAAATGATACATTGAGTTTGATAGAAAAACGAAAAGTATTAGAAATGAATCAAGGAAAGATGTTAAGGTTATCACAAGAGTTTCAAGATGTCGAAGATCGAATTCATTCAACACAACTTGCAATTGACCGATGGGAACAATTATTTAATGAATTGATGCCTGACGTATGTCCATTGTGTGGTCAACCATTTAAAAAGCAACTATGAAAAAAGTAAATGCTATACTATGTTCGGATTTTCATTTAAGAGAGGACAGACCAGTTTGCCGAACTGATGACTACTGGAAAGCACAGTGGGAGAAAATAGATTTTATAAAAAACTTACAAAAGACGTATGATTCTTTCCCTATCGTTCTGTTTGCCGGTGATCTTTTTGATCATTGGAAAGCCTCACCTAACTTACTGTCTACTGCAATAGAACACTTACCAGAGGATATGTATTGTGTTGCTGGACAACATGACCTTCCTCATCATTCACTAGAATCTATTGATAAAAGTGGATTATTCACCTTGTGGAAAGCAAGAAAAATCAATCTTTTATCAAATACACATTGGGGAGAGCAACCTACAGGGACACCATCAACGACTATAACCACTTCTACCGGAGTAGTTCGTAAAATACTGGTGTGGCACAAGATGAATTATGTAGGAAGGCTACCATGGCCAGGATGTTCTGATCCTTCTGCTCGTAGCTTATTACGTCAGTATCCACAATATGATCTAATTGTTACTGGTGACAATCATAAAAGTTTTGTAGAACATTTTGAAGGTCGACTACTGGTCAATCCAGGCTCGCTAATGAGAATGGATGCAGATCAAATAGATCATCATCCTTGTGTATATCTATGGGACACTGAAGAGAATGAAGTAGAACCGGTTTATCTGCCTATTCAACCTGATGTCATTTCTCGTGAACATATTGAGGTTGTACAACAAAGAGATAAACGTCTGGCAGCATTTATCTCTCGATTAGACTCAAATTGGCAAATATCCATTTCTTTTATAAAAAATCTTGAAGAATTCCAGAAGACTAATCAAATTCGTCCAGTTGTTATGGAACTAGTTTATAAAGCTATTGAGGTAGAACCTATTTAAAAATTTATAATCTATGGCAAAAGAAATAAATGAAAGAGAATTACTAGAGTTGAAAGATAAGATCAACAAAGCAAAACCTCTAGTAGCAGAATTGAGAGGAAAAAGAGATTATCTTCTCAAACAAATCAAAGAAGAATACCAATGTACATCTATGGAACAGATTCTTCAAAAAGAGGAAGAATTAGAAAAGGAAATTGAAGAAATAAATCAAAAAATCCAACAAAACATCAAGAAAATTCAAAATGATTATAACCTATGACTGTACAAGAGATTCGTTGGCAGCTTGAACGTCGTAAAGGGCAAAAACAAGAGATTGAAAATAATCTTGTTCAAGCTCGACAGGAATTGAAGGAATTAGTACGCAGCTTGCATCGTCATGAACAAGCTCGAGAAATCATTCAGGAAGTAGGAATTCGTACTCAACAACAAATTTCTTATCATATTTCTGATATCACATCATTGGCATTAGAAGCAGTTTTTCCTGAGCCTTATTCTGTTGTATTAGAGTTTGTAAGGAGGCGTAATAAAACGGAGTGTGATATTTATTTTCAACAGGGGACGAATCGCATAAACAATCCTGAAGATGCCTCAGGAGGAGGGGTATTAGATGTTACTGCTTTTGCTTTACGAATAGCTTCATGGAGTATGCAAATTCCTCACTCTGCTCCTACCATAATACTAGATGAGCCTTTTAAATTTCTGCATAGTGAAGAATATAACCAAAGAGCTTCACTCTTACTAAGTGAATTATCTAAAAAATTAAATATTCAATTTATTATAGTAACACAAGAATCTTTGCTTTCTACATACGCAGATCGTATCTTTGAAGTATGGAAGACTAACAAGACCTCAAAAGTAAAAATAGTAGATCAAGGAAATCAATCAGGGGCAGTTATAAAAAAAGATTCTGAATGAAACCTTCTGGAAATTCACGAGTCACTTCATTGAAATTCTTTTTTATCACCCGACCACTGATCATGATATAGACTTGTTGATTTTTAACATCACAACTTTCTATCGTTCCTTCACCGCATGAGCTATCAGTCTTGGTGAATTTAACATTTGCTCCTGTTACAAAGTAGTAATAAGCATCCCAGTAACCTTTAACGATAGATTGATATTCGTCTCGGTAACAAAAATTAGGTAATCCCTTTTCTTTGAAAAACCTACTAATGTATTTATTTCGAGAATTATCATTGTTGAAAATTGAAGGAAGACAATTTCTGAAAGCTATCTGTTCAATCTTTTCTCGTTTCTTTATACAGATATCCATAAATTTCTTCTTGTCAAAAGGTCGTTGATAAATTTCATAACGTAGGCGATATGAAAGGTACTCCAGTTGTAATCGTGTATAAAAGTCATTAATAGAAATGATACGAGTACGTAGTAGTTTTGTTTGTTCTTGCATACAAAAATAATTCAAACATAGTGTACTTTAAAAACAGATTTATTTTCTCGTAGATTAGTTATAGCAAAAAATGTAGACATTGCTCCATCATCATGATCAGCACTAGACTCAAGCCGCCCTTGATCTTCATGAAAAGTAATACTGTTGAACTCTTCACAGAGCCAGTTAAAAGTGTTACGGCTTTCTTCATTTCCATAAGGGATTCGTATCTCACCACGTTCAAAGAGAGCAGACAAGCTGGGCAGTCCTTCATAGAGATCACGCTTAATGTTTGCCGTTGTAGTAAAACCTTTTATATTGGACACACCTCGTTCCCTTACCATATCTATCATTATACGTTGAAAACCATTGTCTTCGGCTATGATTTCACTAGGTTGAAAACGATTATTAAGTGAAACAATTTCTGAGACTTGTTCACCATGAGGCATACCTTTTTTACGAAACACATGTATCAAATAATAACGATGATCTTCAGCACCTCTTCCCCACACGCTAAATACTGAATAATCTGCCCCGACTGATCCTGATATGGCAAAGTCACAACCTATTACTACACGTTCCAATTGAATTGGAAATGAACTAATATTGTTTACCAATGTTATATTATCCATTCCTGTCTTTGCTCGGTTAAGATACTCCCATGGAAATAAAGTAGATTGATCGGAGATAGGACGCACTAAATGTTCTCGTGAGAAAACTACGGAACCTAATGATTCTCGTAACTCCATTATCTTTTCAAAAGTATAACGGTCGGGAGCCAGTAATCTGCCATCAGGATAAATACCAGGATAGATGAAAGTTTTGAAATGAGGGTCTTCCGCAATGCGTGCATAAAGATCTTTCTTATGAAAAGGAGTGCCAATGACTATCAAAGAACCTTGTGGCTCTACTATATTAACGATTTCCGCATAAAAAACTTCTTCAAATTTCTCACGTTGTTCTTTAGAATACAAACATGATTTGTCCAATAAATCATCAACTGCTACACCTCCTACGTGAAGTCCACGAATAAAAGAATCTTTTGAACGTAAAAATATAGTAGCTCCATTCTTAGTACGTATCTGTTCTCTGCCCAGATCATTATTATTTGTTGGTAGAAGAACGTCATGTAGCAAATCATTCGACCTTATTTCTTCTACTATCTTTTCCAAGTGACGTATGCCCAGCCTGCTTTCATTTGTGATGATAACAGTCTCTTTGCGATTACGGTTTTCTTTACTGTCCATCATCATACCTGATGGACGACGATAACTATAACTTCGCCATAAAGGAAAAGCAAAGCAAAACTCATGACTCTTACCACTACCACGTTGGCATTGAAAACAACTCCAGGGATATAACTGTACCAGATTACCCCATTCAATATTCCTCCAACCCATATTGAAGCTGGGCAACATAGTAGCTTTGAAGTAATTAAAAGATTTTATTTTTAACGTATCATCAAATGCTTTCTCTAAGTGAGGAAGATAATCAACTGATTCGGGATCGATAGAAGAAGCATTGACGTGAATAATTCTATGTGTCTCTTGCATCATACTTAAAAGCAAAGCTTCAAGGTCATTTTCATAGCCCTCTAATAACTCTTTCATCGCCAGAGGAGTCAAGTTGTTGATGATGTCATTTACATAAGTGTAAATATCTCGTCTTTCATTGTTTGTCAATGCACGACCTGCTATGTTTCTCAATCTAATCACTCTCTGGACTGTTTATGAAATGAATACCTGGAAACTCAGAAAAGTAAGTATCAAGAAGAGCAAAATCTCGATCCCTCGCATCCATGTTGGAATAAATAAGAATTTTATTATTAGTAGTATTAGTCACTGCGGCATCAGAAGGTAATGCGTTAATAACAATTCGATACTCCATACGACTGTTGACAAAGTCATATTCGTCTTGTTTCTCGTAAGAACGTACATAATAAAGATCAATACGAAAGTCTCGAAAACAAATCCAGTTACGAGCAAAAGAAAGATTGCCTTCTCTAACAGATTTTGTCTCCTCAACAGTTTGTTGTTTTTTAGAATCCTCAAAGGATGAATGCTCTTCATTCCATTTGATTAGTGATTGCAGTATCTCGTCATCTTTGAGATATTTCCATCTGTCCAACAATGCCTTTATCTCCTCTAGTTTTGCTTTCTCTATAATGGTAAGAATCTCTGTGATAATTTTAGCATCAACTTGATGTATTGGATGGATTAAACGATTATTTAATTCTGCAGGATATTGTTCAACAGCAGCTTGTAGAAAACGATTCATATAAACAAATTTTCAAATTTATGTTATCTATAAAGTTAAATTAAATCTTCACCAATAGGACTTCCATAATATTCCGATCCCCATAACATACAAATCTTAATTTCATCTATAGTCTCTTGTATGATAGGTCGTACTAGATCTGGGTTCTGTGGATGAACTTCATAAAGTTCTTTTTCATCAGTAACTATATCTGCCAATCCTTTCAATAGTTGCCGTTCAAACCAAAGACCTATCATTGCTCCAACATCAAGATTGCCTAGTAAAACAGCATTTTCAATACCATCAGCTTCATGAAATTCAGCAAATGATGGTTGAGAATTTCTTGTCGGTATATGTTCCATCACAGGAACATCATTCTCATCAGATGATAGATTGACTGCTGCTACTCGAAACTTTGAATAACATTTCTCAGGAAATTCAAACCATAACCAGATGTTTTCTACTCTAGCGTTGGTCTCATTTTTGAGAATTAATCCGATGTACTCTCGTTCTTTGCTGTTAGCAATAGTCTGTGATGTAATAGCATCAAACATATTGCCTAGAGTATTATTCGATACTAATGAAGCTGACTTGTAACCTCCAAGTGAAAGGTATGGTTCGTTTTGAATCTGATCCTGTCCTTTAATTGTTGTATAATATAATTTCATCTTATAATTATTTTTATGATATTGGTAAGGCACAACTAAAAGTTAATATATATTCTTTGCTATTGATATAGTTACCGGAAGTTAGTTTACAATCTAACACTGTATTATTGTAACCTACACAAAGAGCAGCCGATACAAAACCGTTGTCTGAGTTATTATATAATACTACACTTCCAGTAAGGTTGGCACTAAAGTGAGGACTACCCTGATCCGATCCAAATACTATATATAAATGATTATTGCTTCCACTAGGGGGCATTTGAAATACACATGTGAAATTAATAAGATATACCTTACTACTAATTTTAGCATAGTTAAGATAAGTAATTGAAGGAGTAACGACAGGATGACTAGGACCTACTCCTGTTTGCATAGTCAAGTGATCTGTACTACAAGTGAAAGTTAAAGAGCTTAATGGAACAAAAGTAGCATCAATATAACCCTTATCATATACGGAAAGATTATCTCTTGCTGTAGTCTTATTAGCAAGATCATTAAGGTTTTGTGATTTTTGTAAGAACGCTGTCAATGCTGTATCAATGTAGGCTTGTGTATAAACACTTAACTTTGCCAACCACGCTGTAACATCTGATGGAGCCAGATTAGAAGCATCTACATTTGCCTTATTACTTACTATTATATCACCAAAGTTCATACGAAAGTAGTAATTAACTCGTTTATCCTGTACTGTAACTGTTGTGCCATCACTTTTTATACGAGCAGTATAAAAATGTTCATTTGGCAAGAAACCAGTCGTCGGAGGAGTGTCTTCAACTTCTTCTGCTATAAAATCTATCTGACAACTATCGTAGGAAAAAATGCCTGTGGATGTGATTTCTCCAATCGAGGTTTTGATTGAGAAAGTGCCCAGTACAACATATCTCAAATTATCTTCTGCTACTAGATTACCTGATATTGTTGCAGTAGTATCATTTCCAACCGATACTACTTCGTATATATCACTATTATCAGCAGGACTTAAAGTTCCATCAGATGCCTGTTTATAAAACTTTACCTTAGTAGGAAAACCAGAAGAAATCCCTCGAAATACTTCTGTGAAATGAGTACCTGCTCCAGAAAGTGTACCATCATCAGCAATATTAACAAAACCTTGTTCATAGTTATCGTAACGATGACTTATCTTTACCCAATACCATTGATCATCTATTGGAATAGGTAGATTATCAAATGCTCGTTGTTGTATCAATTGTCCATACTTATCAAAAGCATAACTATCAACAGCAATTTTGATTGTATTAGCATTAGTTCCTACTTCTACTTTAAAGGCAGGATCAATTGACAAAGGAGATAATTGTTGTAAGATACCAAAATTTTGGGTATTGCTTACAAAAAGAAACATTGCCGGATTGTCGTTTATAAAAGACATCAAACGGTTTAACTCTTCTTTCTCAAGAAAATTGTCTCTGTAGATGTTTAATTTACCTTTCATAGTCTATAGAAATTTTAACATTGTGAATGTATTATATGGTATCAATTCTTCATTAATTATCTTTTCAACTTGACTGTTGTTCAATTCAACATTTCGATTCTTTAAAAATCCAATAATAAGATTACGTGCTGAAAGCAATCCTCGAGAGAACCACAATTGAGCAGGTCTTATCTTCACGTCTCGAATTTGTATTACATCAGTAAGAGTACTACCTGTATAATTTTCAACTAGAATGATTGGCACAAGATACCTGACATTTGATCGCATTCGTAATCCTTGTCCAAACCCAATCGTCAAGACATCTGTTGGAATAAGTAAAGTGTTGTAAGCATGTAAAACTCCTCTTACCCAATACTCTACATC
>Ga0208196_1002026_pt1 | contig 19889 bp, 16 predicted proteins | sample AD_JPNNA7_MetaG_FD_184443 | JGI IMG/M metagenome (GOLD analysis project Ga0208196, IMG submission 184443) | Active sludge microbial communities of municipal wastewater-treating anaerobic digesters from Japan - AD_JPNNA7_MetaG (SPAdes) (version 2) | ecosystem: Engineered > Bioreactor > Anaerobic...
AAGGAATTTGAGAATAGAATTATCAGTTCTCCATTCTTTAATTTCAATGGACTCTTTCTTGTCAAATATGTCTTGTAACCATTTCTTTATCATCGTGTCTGTCTTTTTAGCCTGACCGCTAACGGTTTTGCGGTATGAAACGTTTGGGAGAGCGGGCTGTGTTCCTATCCACCGTTACAGAAGGTTGATGCGTGGAAGGATGCTCAAATAACCACTTCATCCCAAATGTTTTATGACCGCATGTTAGGGCAAGTAGTTCATTAATTCTTTTTTCCAAATTTGTATCTTAAGCCCCATGAACTTTGGATTATTAAATCACTTTCAATGTCTAAAGTTGGCTGTAATTCAATGTGTAATGAAAATCGGTCAAATTTCTCAATCGGAGTAAATTGAACTCCAACAGGTAATACAAATCCTGTGAAATAATTAAAATTACCTCCTAATCCAAGGTAGATATTATGTCTTTCTTTTTTTACAACATTGTAACAGATTACTAATTCAGGTGTTATGTCATCAAGAGTCGTGTTACTATATAGTCTCAACTCACTCCAAAACTTGTCATTAAAGTTGTATCCTAATCCAATCTTTGAAAGCGAGGATGAGTAATAAGAAATACTTAATTGTGAAAATCCTTCAACGCTAAAAAGTGTAAATAATCCAATTAGCACCAAAAATCTTATTTTTCTAGTCATTTTTTTGAGGTTTTAATTATTAATAATCTGCATTTAATTCAATATGTATGTTTGTTCAGGGTCTTTCACTATTTGCCCTAACGGTTTGCGGTATAAGATCGTGGTGGTTTACGGGGCGATAACTTATCCCGGTACACCAACTTTTGATGCGAGCGGCAACCTTTGCGCCCGGAAAACCCCACCATGACTTATAACGCGGGTTAGCGGTAGTTTTTATTTATTATTATCCTTTTATCCACATTATCTATATCGTGCTTTATTATGTAATTTACTGTAAAATCTTTAGTCCTAAACTTTTCTGCATCTTCGATAATATCTTTCATTTTTAAGTCAAAATAGATATTATAAATTTTCAATGTATCCGTTTTTTTATCAGAGTTCTCCGCAACTGAATAAATATTTTTGCACTGATATGCATAATTTTGATTATAAACCTTAACAAATAAAGTATCTGAAATCTTATTAATATCTAATGAGTCAATGTATCTAAGCGAATCTACTGGAACTAATTCAATATTTTCATCAATTTGTTTCCAGTGTCTTTGGGTGGGAAAATATCCGATTACTCCTAAATCCATATTAGTAAATTCTAACAGTCCATAATGACGAATGTCTTTGTAATTTGTACTAATTATCTCAGCTTGTTTGTCTTTATTGGTCAATGCTGAAATGGTAATAATTGTGATTAGCATTATTAATCCTAAAAATCCAATAGTTTTTATATTTTTCATTTTGGTCAATTTTATAGTTTCGTTTTTAAGTTAATTACAAGAATATGGATTCGCGCACGAAATTACCGCTAACGTTTTGGCGGTATGTTTTTGTTGCCGATTTCGAAGCACTGTCCTGTCAAGTTACACGAAAGTTTATTAGATGCAGAAACGCTGAAACCCGCACTATCTCGGCAATAAAATATACCGCCTGTTACCAGCTGGCGTTCTGTCTTCTGTTCTTGTAAACCATTGTCATTATTGACTTTTCGTATCATTGTCAAGTTGCTTATATGTCTTGTGTCGGCTTGTGCGTTTGGGTATTTTTTATTTTCTAAGGGGTGGGAGATTTTTAATTTTTCCTCTTGGGTATGGCAGGCACACTCTTTGGCAAAGCTTTGGTTTAAGCGCTGGATAGTGGGGCTTTGACAATGTGTGTGACTGCTGCGTAGGCTCATTTTAATTTTCTTTAAGTTTTCTTTTAATCTTCATTCAATTCAGATTCTAAAAAAATTACGTATATTATCGTATGCTGGTTCATACGCTTTAAACTGTTTATTGAGAGGAAAACATTTTGCGTGAAGAATTGGGATTACATATTGTGTTCCTCCGGTAACCCGATACCTATTTCCACAAATCAACAGAAAAGGACTTTTCCCTATTGGTTCGTAATAGGGTGGTTCGTTTTGAATTCCAATTGCTTTTGGGGTCGATTTTTCGACAAATTCATTACTCGAAAAGTACATCCCTAATTTTTGCAGCCAGTAATTTACCTGAAGCGACATCGGAAAAATGTATTCAATGCTTGGGTTCTCCTCAATTATCCTCTTTATATTTTCAACACCTGCAATTGCCTTGTTTTTTGGGATATAAACGGTCTTACCTTTTGGAGCATGGGGCAAAGATGAATTGCAAAGATTTGTAATGTATATTTCTTCTTGTTTGATTTTACCGTTTGTAATATGAGTTATCTGATTAAAAGCCGATGCAGCCAAACCATATTTACTTTTAAATGCCCTGTCCTTGATAGTATTGTGGAAGAAATAATTTGCAAACAATACATATTCTGCCTGTGTGTCTGAAATTTGCAAACGAGGGTCGTGGCCGATTAGTAAGGCCCTTGGGGTATGTTCTTTTGGTTTCCAGTCGAGTGTTTGCATCTATCTTTGAATTATTTCTCTTTTAATTTTCTACCAAGTTCTCTAACCAAGTCCTCTTTCTCCTGTAGTTTTATTTTCAAATCAGCAGGTTCTTTCTTTAATTCAATTATTTCTTTTTTCAGTTGTTCAATTGTAATCTTTTTGAGGCTCTTGGGATCGATTGCTTTCAGTTTCTCAATAGATTTAATTGTATCTTCCAATTCCTTTACAAACTCGGGTTTTTCAAGGTCGTAATGGCTGAATGGATTCATTACAACTCCTCGATGAATAGTAATTTCATGAATTAATGCAGGGTCAAGGTCTGTTTGGGATTCTATGGCTGTCCAAAAGTCTTCGCTTGTTGTCTCTTTTTGGTTTTTGTGGTAGCATACAGGGATTTTCTGCTTATCACAAATGGTCTTTACAATTCTTTCAAATTCTGTTCTCAGATAAACGGCTGATGCTTTATAGTCCTTTTCAGTCAGATAATGCTTTGCCCTTTCCAGATAACCGTTTTCATTGAAGATTACAGGAATTTCAAAGTCGTCATCTTTTAATGATTTCGTATAAATCTCAGTATATTTCCACTTTTCAACTCCGAAATAGTTTCGCACCAATTCATACCAAACTTTGTCGTAGGTGGTCATTATTACCTGAAATTGCTTGTCTTTGTCAACTTCAATGAAATGCTTTTTCAGAATATCAAGCAAGGGCAAACGGTTGCTCATATCTAAACCAATAAGCAAATCATCGAGAACAAGTATTTTTAATGCTCCTGTAAGCGGATTTACTTTTATGGATGCCAAATACAAACTAATTGCAAGTGCCGACAAACGGGCTTCATTGAGAAAAAGCTGATGTTTTGGTATTGATTTTTCGAAGAAATCAATTTTTAAATTGATGTTGTTTCCTACAAGTTTCCTTCTGCCTTGGTATTCCACTTTGTCAAAATCAAGCAAAATCTTAACATTTGCACCAAAAAATTTCATAAATGTATTGGTGTCCTGTTCAATATCTTTGAGCAATTGCTTTAGACCGGGATTAAACTTTTCCAATAGATAATTTTTTGTGGCTTCCTGTTGCCGCTTGATTTGTCTTTTATTGAAAGTGTCGTTATGGATTGCTTGCCATTCTTTCCCAATTTCCTTGTTTGAAAACCGATTAATGGAATTGTACAGAATATCTTTTACCAAAATCTCAAACAAATCAACCTTATCCTTATGCCCCATGTGAGTTCGCAATAAACTGCGGTAGTCAAAGAAGCCTTTAATTTTATTGGCATCGGCAATAAGCGTTTTATCTTCACTAATGATTTCTTTATCAATTAATTTCAGTTCAAAAGTGGTGGTCTTTGAGGTTTCAGGCGATTCTTTGATGTTAACCTTTATGCTGGCTGTGTTCTTTTGTGAAGCCGGAACAAAGATATTTTCTTCTAACTCAATTTTGCCAACCGAAGATTTCAGAAAATCCTGAAGGGCTGTGAACAATGAGCTTTTACCACTACCGTTCTCGCCATAAACCATCAGGTTTTTACCGTCTTTGTCAAGGCAAATATGATGCTCACGGTAGAAAGCACGGTAGTTTTTTATGTGTATATCAGTTATTCTCATTTTTTCCTTCTATTATGGCAATCTCAGGAATAGAATTCATATAAAACAGGTTAATCCTTACCGGATGTTCCTTGTCATTCAACCGGTCAAATACCTTTTTGCAAATCTTCATTTTTTGCTCATCACTCATGCTATCTGTAAACTCCGGCAACTCGCCCAAATGCCTGATAATTTCACGGTTGTGTTTTTTGAGCAATTCAGGGAAATACAATTCGTACACCATGCCGTTTATTACTTGCTCGAAGTAGGTGGGCATAAGTTGACCATTTACATCTACCAAGTCTTGTGATTTAAGAAACAACGTATAATCCACAAAATTTAAAAATGGCTTCTTTTCTTTGCAGCGTTTAATAGGAAGTTGTTTAATTCCTTTCGGGCCTCTTTGCCCACTTCTAATTTGTGGTGTTTTACCAGCTTTTACTAAAATTATTTCAGTCTCACGCCCATAAAATGAAAGCAATTTTGAATTTAATATTGCTAAAAGATACCTGAGCTCATCCTTATTATTTTTAGAATGGTAGATGTTAAATAATGAGTAATTGCCAAACACAAAATCCTCAATATAGGTGGCTGTAAATTTTATGTCCGATTGCCTAAGAAATATCTTAGGTCTATTATATTCTTCAACTCTCCTTAAATTAAATGGACGTTGATGAGAACCTTTATTTTTGAAATACCATTCATCGAATTCGTCATTCAATTCGGATTCTTTGTTTTTGTCGTGCAATAAATATGAATCAATAGCAGGAGTGCAATATGATTCATAAACAGATGCACCTCCTTTTAAAAATGGATAGGATCTACTTGTCGGTTTATCTCTAATGAAATATGCTTTTCCTTCCTCTGTGGCATTCACAGCAACTCCTGTGTGGCTTTCGAAAAGTATTTCTAATAGGTCGCAATTTTCCTCTATAAGACTAAGATGTGATTGTTGAGATGAAATTATCCAAGAATAATCAGATGTAATTATTTGTTCCTGTGGCAATAATATTGAATTGGATTTTTGCAATGTCTCTTGGATTCTAACACTTGAATCAAGTGACTTAGTCTTGTAACCTGAAAAAATTACTTGGCCACTACCAACATTCTCAAACGCCTTCAATCCTGTTATTAGCTCATTCAATTTGAAATTATCAGTTACATACTTTCTGATCGATTTGAATGGATTTTCTAAGACATTTAAGTCTTGAATGTAAATTATAAATGCTTCATGTTTCAATAGAGAAAATCCTTTTTCCATAAAAAACATTGCAGAATTAATTCTCAATTTAGCGCTTTCACCTTGCAGAAACTTGTAATTGGTTCTTAGTGCTTTTTCCATTTCATTGTTTAAAACTCTTGCTTGCTTTGAATACCATGAAACATATGGAGGGTTAGCTATCACAATATCAAATCCCGCATTTCCATTTAATAAATAAGGATTCAACACTTCCGGAAAATCAAGTTTCCAATCAAAATGGTTAAAAGGTTCATCGGGGTGTTGAAGCAGGTTTTTAAGTTTGTTAATCAGCTTGTTAAAACCGGCAATTTTGAGCTCGCGTTCGGTATTGTGTTTTATATCGGCTGCCGTTGGCATAAAGCCACCTTTTTGCACGGTTTTGCTGATGTAAAGTTCTTTATTAAAAGAAAGTTGGTTAATGAGCAATTCAATTTTCAGGTTGCGAATTTCAGCTTGTAATTTTTTCTTATTCTTATTGTTGGGGTTAAAATACTTCTTTTGCTTGTCTGCAACTTCCACCAACAAACGCTGTACATTCTTTACATATTCATCGGCTTTGCCTACACTACTTTTACGTTCCCAATCAATCTCCACAATTTCGCCATCAAACTTGCTTATCAGGCTGTCGCCAACCACAATTTTGTAATCGAGGTTAGGCAGGGATTTGGGCTTTTCTTCGTCCACTACCAAACTCAGCCAGAAACGCAAACGGGCAATATCCACCGCACCTTTTTCAATATCCACCCCGTAAATGGAGTTTTGGATAATGTTCAGTTTGGTTTCGGCAGGTTTCCATTCCTTGCCGGTTTCGTAAGCAATGAGTTCTTTTATGCTGAAAATTTCCTGTAATAAGCCCATAGGAAACGCACCCGAACCGATTGCGGGGTCGCATATTTTTACATTGTCAAGGGCTTTTTCAAGTTCAGTAATTTCAGGTTTTAGAACATCGTCAACTATTTTATTTTTAAGCAATTGATTTACAGCTTCCCGTTCTGCAACTTCATCTTTAATCTTCAATGTGGTGCACAGGTATTCCGTTAAACTTTCCTGACACATGTAATGCACGATTTCCTTCGGAGTATAAAAAGTTCCTTTGTCTTTGTTATCTTCAAGAAGGTTCTCAAAAATATGACCTAACATTTCTGGGTCAACGGCTACGGTATGGTCATCGGGGCTGTCTTCGTAAACGGTAAAGTTAAAGGCATCTAAAAAGTCGAGAAAACCACGGGCAAAACCATTGCTTTTTGCAGTAAGTATAGCATCCTCAAAATCGGGGTTGTGGAAAAGTTTTGATTTAAAAGTTAGCAAATGTTCATCAAATTCTTCTTTATCGAATAAACCTCCATTTAGGAAAGGAACTTTTACCATTTTCCCATCGGGCATTTTAAAATCATCGTTTGCTCTTTCCTTGTTTAATGTATCAAAGAAAAGTATCGTTAACCAGTTGCTATAAAACGTATCGTTTCCACCCGATTTGTTAAAAAGTTGTTTTATAAAATCTCCCAGACCATCGGAGTAATTGGTATCCCTTGCACCCAGCCAACCCTTTTTCTGAACGAAGTATAGAAACACAATACGCCCAAGCAGTTTTTTTACAAAATCGCGGATGGGTTTGCTGGCTTTATCCTTATCCTGTTTTGAAGCACCCGAAGGGAAGGTAATATTGAAAACGGATTTACGGTAATTTGATTCCTGCAAATAATCGCAAAAATTTTGATAATGCAGAGTGTATTCATCAAAGAATGCTTTACTTAATTTTTCAACAGAGAAGGCATTGACAAGGGTTTGAAACGAAATTTCCTTTTCGGTGCTCAGAGTTTCAAAGCGTTCGGCTGCTGTTTTGCAGGTTTCCGAAGGGCCTAATAAAAATGTGTAACGTTTGGGATTGGTTATTTTTTCTTTTACTCCCTTATCAGTCAGCACACTGTCTTTGGCAACAAATGTAAGCCGCCATACATTCTTATTTGCAGGTGCAACAAAATTGATTAAAGCCGCTTGTCCGGCTGTAAGAAGCTTTCGGACATATTGCTGAATAGCGACCTTACTTTGTTCGATGCGGACTTTGGGTTGCAACAGAACTTCGTAGCAGGTAATTTCGGTGCTATCGTCCAATTGAATTTTTCCGTAAATCCAAACGTTGGCAATCGCAGCCGATTCTGATTTGTTGGGAGATACCGATGCCGGAATTAAAGAGGAATTAAGCGTAAATCCTGAACCAAAAACCGGACTTAAAACTTCACGGGAAAACAAAACCCTGTCGTAAGGTTTATGCAATGCGTTTTGTAATTGAATTCTGTTGGCTGCCATATTTAACTGAAACTTTGCGTTAATACAATTTGAGGATTTACAATTCCCCTGTGTGCTTTTTCCGATTGAGGCATTTCCTCGGAACCGGGAGAAAGGTCGTATCTGTCGAGAACGGTAATAAATAATTGCTCAATAAACTTATCCGGCTCTTTGAGTAAGCCTGCATTTGAAGTAAAAAAATCATTGATTGATTTTGGTAATCCCTTCGATGCAAATGTTCCTTTTTTAATAATATCTAAAGCACGTAGTAATGCCATTCGTTTTTGTTCGGTTGGCGCAACTTTTACTAACGCATTAATGTTTGAAATGGCTTTGTTTTCTGCCGGACTTAGGTTTCTTCGGGAAACAGTTTGAACATTTTCCTGATTTTTTTCCGATTTAAAATATTCAAGACCTGCTAAAGTTTGTTTATGGTGCAATTCATGAAAAGAAATTGCTTTCTCTGTATCTGGAGCTTTAAACAGTTTGACTGCCTGTAAAAAGTTCATTTCAATAATATTCATTTCCGGTGTAATCAGACAGAAAATACCGGGATGATTTTCACTTTTCAGATATGACAGTGATGTATTCTGCAAGGGGTAATTTATCTCTCCTGTTTCAGTGTCGAGCAAAGTCAGTTGTTTACTGTCAGGCAGTTTTCTGCCGCACCTTGCTTTGTTTGGGATTTTTGAAATCTCATTAAATATCTTTGGATGTTTCTTTCGGAAATCTCTTAATTCATTCAGATACTTAAGAATTTCGCTTTCTTCTTTTTGAATTTTATTACCGAATAAAGCACCTTCCCCCTTTTCTTCGAGAATAGAGAATACCTTGTTATCTTCACCAAAAGCAGTATGAAATGCCTGAAGTTTACGCAAGGCGTTGTTTACCAAATGAATTTGAGCATCTCCATGGGCAGACGGATAATAGTTGTAAACATAGATTCTGTCGGCTCTTGAACCGATACGGTTAACACGACCGATGCGTTGCATTAAACGGGTAGAGTTCCAGGGAACATCATAGTTTACTATAACGTTGCTTCTGTGCAGGTTTATGCCTTCTGCCAGTACTTCTGTTGTAATGATAATATCATAATCTGTTTGCCACTTATCCTCTTCAAGATTCGCATCGAAATTGTCACGGATAGTATTTTCAACATATTTTCTATTTTCCGCACTGACTGTAAGAACCTTTTTCTTTGTAATCTTTGAAAGTTTTATTGTAAGTTCTTCTGCTGTTTCTTTTGACTCGGAAAAGATTATTAATTTGCCACTAACATTCTGGTTTGGTTTAAAAAATTCATCCTGAATTTGCTTTGCAAATTCAATCAGTTTTGGGTCTTTCTTTACTTTGCTCCAGCGTTCAATTAAATCATCCACTTTTTCTTTATCCTGCTTGAGTAATGAAACAAATTTTTTATCAAAAGCATCTTTTTTATACTCTTTATTATTTCCACCTTTTTCGTTGATTTTAGCTTCAATTTCATCATAACTTAAACCTTCTTCGAGCAATTTGTTGATGTCTAAATCAGGTGCGATAAACACCCTATTATCATCAAACATCGCTAGCATATTATCAATGGCTTTCTGAAATCTCGATAATGATTGAGTAAAAGCATAAAAACTACTTTCAAGGCGTTTCACCAAAAGCGTTTTCATAATTGCAGATAACCTGCCTGATATGGATTCTACTTTTCCATAGATTTTACGGTCTTCTTCCTTTACCAAAAATTCAATAGCCCGGTAACGGTAGTATCCCAAACCGTCAATTTCATTGCCATACTCATCGAGGTTCGTAATGAGTGAAACCGTATCGAAAAACAGCTCGCTTAGTTTTCCGTCTAATTCATAGTAAAGAGCAATGGGGTCGCCCACTTTAGGAAACTTTATTCCTTGTTTTTCCAAGTCCTCCAAATATTCCTTGTTGCTCTCAATATCAGTCCTCGTTCTGCGAATTACCAGTGGCTCCACTACATCATCCCGTAATTTCTGGAATAACGCTTTCAGTTTTTTGATATTCAGTTTTTTCTCGTAAGCCAGTTTTTTATATTGCTCATTTATTGGTTTGAAATATTCCTGTAAGTTTCTTATGTTTTCAAGCGTGCTGTTTCTTCTGTCCTGAAAAAGATAAAGTTGGTTTTCAATATCCTGTGGACGGTTATTCAAAGGCGTTGCAGAAATTAAGACAACTTTTTTTCGTGAATCACCATTTTCAGCAGCTCTTGAACGCGGCATTTTACATATTTCCTGCAAAGCCAAATACATTTCGGTGTAATCATTTCTGAACTTGTGGGATTCATCAACTGCAATTAAATCAATCTCCTCAGGATTCGGATAAGAATAATTGTTTCTGTCGAGTATCTTGTGTAAGCTTCCAAGTGTAATGAATGTAAAATGATTATCTAGTTCAAAATCTTTTACTGTCCGTCTCCAGCTATCTTCAATTGCAGGAGGTACAACAACTAAAACTTTTGTATGAGTTCCATTTTCGTAAATGAACTTTTTAATAATCATACAGGCAATAATCGTTTTCCCCAAACCAACCACATCAGCCAAAACAAATCCATTATGCTTCATCATAATTGCATAACCCTGATTAGCAGCATCTGATTGGTATTTTAAGCGTATGTATTTTGGGGGTAAAAGCAGGTCAATATTGTATGGGTCGTAATCTACTCGTTTACCAAAATATTCAATTAACATTTTGATATATAACTCAAACGGAGTAAAGTCATCACGCAAATAAGTCTGGTTCTTGATTCTTTCTGCTTCTGCCTGTAAAATGGGAACTGATTCAGCCCAAAGCCTTTCAAATTCATCGGTTGCGAATTTTACATCTTCATACTCACGCAAACTAACATTAAACTCATAATTTGATTCAGGATTTGCACCCAGTCCGGCATCTGTCAGATTAGATGAGCCGGTAATTACTTCGCAAGGTGCATATTCATTAAAAGTAGCTGGTCTGAATATATAAACTTTTGCATGAATTTTCTTTTTGGGGTGTGCTCTTAGTTCAATTTTTCCACTTACTAAATCATCAATGAATTGCAAAATTCCTTTTTCTGTAACTTCATCATAGTTGGCTTCCTGAATATTTTTTATGATTTCATCAAGTAAGTCCGCTTTTGTTTCATCGGGATTTTCAAGATAGAGTTGTCCTTTGTCGTGATATTTTTTTATTAATTGGTCAACATTGATACCAACAAGGATTCTGATTTTAGGAATTCTGTCGAGGAAAGCACGTACTTTAAAATAACCAGAAGTCCTGAAATAGCCAACCAAAGCATCAAAATGTCTGATACTTTCAATATTTGTAAATACACCCTCAAACTTTTTGAGTAAGCTATTATCGTTTTGATTTGTAAAAAATTTAGTTGGCATTACTTCTTGTTCTTTTTTATTTGGTTAATGACTTCGTCCAAACCATCCTCTAAATATTCTAATTTTCCATAATTTGCATTTATCCTGTCTGCTAAGAACCGAACTTGTAGTTCTTTGTAATCGATTTTCAGAATTTTGCTTAATGGCTTCAAATAATCAATTGACATTGGTCTTTCTCCGCGTTCAACCTTGCTAAGAGTAGAAGTATCAACGTCAAGTTGGGCTGCAACTTTTCTAAGTGGAAGATTTTTTTCTTCTCTTAATCGTCTGATATATTCACCAAAAGTTTCTTTTGTCATTTGACTAATCTGTTTGGACAATTTTGTCAAAGATACATATAATTTTGTTTCCGGTCTTATGCGCGAAGGAAAATTTGGCTCTTTGGCAAGCTTTGGTTTCAGTGTTGGCTTGTGCGGCTTGACAATGTGCCAAATGTGGGTTGGCAGAAAAATTAAAAATGTGCGGTGGGAAAAATAAAAAATACAGAAGGGTCGGCAAAGTGTGTCGGCTGATTCTATGTTCTTTCAATATTTCATTTCTTTTCTGTCTTTTCACAATGGTTTACTTTCAATTTTATACTGTCGTTTCTGTCTTTTTACGCTTGCTGGTAACGGACAGCGGTATGTTTTTGTTGCCGACTTCGGAGCACGTCACTGTCAAACCACGATGAAGTTTGAAGCGAGCCGCAACCGTTGATTTCAGCACTATCTCGGCAATAAAATATACCGCATGTTACAAGCTGGCCTTCTTTCTTGTCAAGCGACATACCATTATAATAATCAATCAGTTCTGTCATTCCGTTTTTGTCTGTCGGGTTGTGTGTCGGCAAAGTTTTATTTTTCTTTAAGGGGGTAGATTTTTTGTTTTTTCTCAGGGTCGGGAAAAGCATACTCTTTTGCAAGCTTTGGTTTGTGTCAGGGCTTGTGCGGCTTGCAAATGTGTATGCTTTTGGGGTTGGCTGTTTAGAATGCTTCATTTTTTGAACTTGGTTTTGTACTGAAATTTCCTTGTTGTTGAAGAATAAGCTCATAAGTCATTATCTGACTATAGAGATTAATGTAATTATCCTTTGTTACACTCTCATTTGAAACAAAACCACCTTTTAAATAACTGCACGAAGATGACGGCATTTGTTTGTTAGGATTCCATCCAGTTCCCGAGTAGAAGAAGACTTGGTAACTGCCGTCTGGAACATTAAATGTGTATGAATAACCACCCTTGATATATGCGTGTCTTACTACTCTTCCGCTGTTATTTTTAATTGAAACCAAAACATCTCCACTACCTCCTGTTATTACTTTTATTTGTGAGCAACCCCAACCACCACAAGAATTGCTTGAACCGTAGCATGAAGAATAAGGCATACTTCCTGTGCTTAAAGAATTGTATTTCCATTGTTCTTCAAAAGCATCATCAGCTGCACTTTGAAAAGCCTGCTTGTTAAAACTTGTTTTTGTTATGTTGTAGCTTATTATTCCAAGTGTTGGTGAGTTGAATGTTTTACTCTCTGTTTCAGTTGTAAGAATTTGAGATTTATTATTTGAGAGACGTGTTTCAAAGTAATTTATGACACCACTTTTAAGACTTCTTTTTGTTGATGAAACACTATTTGAGAAATGTGTTTCTGCTTGTTTGCTTTGAGTTTCTGCTGCTTTTATTTCACTATCGTAAGTGGTCAAAAATTTTTCAAACTCACTCCAAGCGTCCTTGTCATAAGAAATTTCATATAAGTCAGAATAAAATTCTGAACAGTTTCCAATTCTACTTGTCTTTTGCAATAGTTTTTCATCTTTTAATTTTGGATACCAAGATGTAAATGTGCTACCAAATTTCTTTTCAAGCTCTTTTTCTTTGTTTTCAATTAGAATTTGTGCTGTTTCATTTTGCTTTTCCACAATACATTTTTCATACAGACAATCAAGGTATTTAAAATGGCCAGTTTTAAATTTCACACTACCATTTAAATACAAAAAAGAAAATACTGTGTCCTTTTCATAAATATATTTTGATTCTTCAAAATACTGATTAAAATAATCTAATAAGCCTTCGGCCTTAAACTGTGCAATTCTCTTTTCTTTTTCTATTTTGAAATACTCTAACTTCTCAGTTTCATATTTTTTTATCGATACTTCAAAATCGGCTAGACGATTCTTAAAAATAAATCTTACGGATATCACGAGTAAGATTAGTAATATTGCAACTCCTATTAGTATTTTATTTCTCATTTATAAACTTGTTTTTAATGAAAATTGAAAGCAGCAAACCCACGCCAACAATAACATCAACAATGTTCCAAATTTCTCTGCCTAGAGAGATCTTGAAAAAAGGTTGAAACAACAATGCAAGACCTACGAAAATAATCATACCTGTCCGTTGATTAATTTCATATGCTTTGTATGCTAAAATTGTGAATCCAATAAGACCTGCAAAGCGAACAAGTTGGTAATAACCATATGGCATATCAGCAAGGCAGATGAATAGTAATAATGCTAATACTATTTTGATGATTTTATCCATTAGTTTTTAATAATTATAACTTGTGCTGCTCTTATTAATTCTTTGCCTCTGATATATCCATTTCTAACGATTGAAACAATTTCGTCATTCTTTTTTGAAATATCTGGTTGTTTTTCGATTACTTCGCAATAATCTGCTATCATCATATTCTCAGGAAAGTCGATTCTGGTTATTCCATGTTTTTGAAGTATTAGAATCAATTTTTTTGATACTGAATGGTATCTTTTCATTGTCTTACTAACATCCTCAACCTTATCTAAACCTCTTTCTATAATAGAACTTTCAATATTTTCAATCGAATCTATAACATCAATAATACTTAAGGCAAATTCCTTTAATTGGTCTTGCTTTTCTAGTTCCTTTTGTTCAATGTTGTTTCTTAAATCACTTTCTGATTTCAAAATTTGTGTTATAATTCCTTCTATTTCTGAAACTTCCTTTTTCATTTTTCAATCATTTTAGTGAGTCAAAAGCATTCTCATTAATACTATTAATATCGAGTTTGCTAATTTGAGCATCAATTTCTATTTTGTGTGGGCGTTTTGCCTTAATCTTTGCAGGGTACATAAAATCAGCAGCTAATCTTTTACCAGGGTCTAGCAATTGTCTTGCTGCATTAGCGATTTCTGTAAGCGGATACTTCTTATTCTGCATTGCCTTCATTTGGGCAATTTTTATTTCGTTCTTTGTTGCATTCTGTTGGTTTTCTATGCCAAGGACAACATATGGGTTTTCCATGATAGTGTTTTTATTTAAGTTTAAAATGGTAATTGATCTTCATCTAGACCTAACTGTTGAATTAGTCTTCTTAATGGATCACTTGATACTTGACTTGATTTTCCTTCGCTCATCTTCTTGAAATAGGATAGTACTCTTTTAATTTTTTCACCTTCTGAATTTAACGTTTGACCAAATCTGATTGAAAGTGCATTTTCTTCAAATAAACTTATATCAACTCCTGCCTCCTTTAGTTGACTAAGAATATCTTGTCTGGCTTTAATTAATTCAGAAGTGTTTTGTTTAAACACTTCTGATCTTTTAAGATAAACCTCATCAATACATTTGTAAATCTCAGTCTGCTTACGTGCATGACCATTTAAAATATCAAGTAAATTGAACCTAATTAGAGAAATAATATTTTTACAGATTCTTGGATTCGATGTTGAGAAAAAATATGCTTGTTTCATTAGAACCAAAGCTTCATAATTGCTTATTTCTTGATCATTTACTTTGCCAATGCAGTAGTTGGAAACATAGGTTGAATATTGATATTTTAATTTATCATTAATTGGAGAGAATTTAATTACTTCTTCCATTATCTTTATTAACACAACGCTTTCATCATCATCCTCTATCTTACTTGCTAATATGTTGTAGAAAGAATCTTGGATTTTATTTTGGATAGTTTCAAATTTATCAATTAATGATTTTTTTCTATCTGAGTTTGCATCTTTTATCGCTTTTAAATCTTCACGTTCGATGTATATTCGAACAGAATCAACAAGCTCTTTAGCAGTAGCATATTCACGAACATACGTGTCTGAATTGTCCTTTAAAAAAGGAATTCCTGCCTGCAAAGCTTCTTCATTATCGTATTCGGAATACTCATTATCCAAGAATTCAATAATATCTTCATTAATTGAAAATGTTTTAGCAAAATGAGGACCAGCTATAAGAATGTCTTTATCTAGTAACTCTATTACTTTTTCAATGGATTCCTTTTCGTAACTATAATAATGTTGACAGGCAGAAAGTAGGGTGGGATTTGAAACTGTTTTATTTAAAAGTATTTCGAATTGATTTAGTAATTCTCTTTGAGTAACTCCTATAGAAATATTATCTTCCGAGGGTTCATCATAGTTAATGTTTTCAGGTAGGTCATCGTATATTTCATACTTTACTCCTAATGAGTCATTTAATGTAAATGTGTAATCATCATCCCAACTAGTATATTCTAGTGATTTAATAATTACTTTGTCGGAATAAACTGCTGTAAGCCAGTTTGAAATTATTGATTTATAATTCTTTTCAGTAATATTTCCATCGTGTACAAAGTTATAGCTGCATACCCCCAAGTTCTTAATTAATTCCGGAAATTGATAAAAATTTGGAAACTTTTCAATTAAACTTATGGCATTACCATATTGCCTCTCATCAATATAGTAATTGAGTATTCTATTGAACAAACTAGGCCGTAAATTATTTAGTTTTGCTGATATAGCTGGAAACTCTTTTTCTACTGAAAGTAAACTTTTGTCAATTTCTGTATAGATTTTTTTTACATCTTCAATGTCAATAGAATTGCTATAAAGATTGTTTACTGTTTCATTGATTTCATTTACCTTTATTATTGCCTTATTTTGCCTATCAGTTTTAATAAAGGAATAAAGCTTTTCAACTTCTCTATTACTTTTTTCAAGTTTTCCGGTTATAATTTTTTCTGCATTGTTATAATCACCATTAAACAAAAGTCTCTTGGCATATCTGAAGTAGAAATCAAATTGTATAGATTTTGGAGCTTTATTAATTTCAGCAAGATTATTCTCACTTATAATTTCTCCGTTTTTTAACTTGCATATTTCGGTTCGACAAATTGATAGGTTCTTAATTGATGAATTAGAAGATTCATTAGCATGCTTTAATGATTTTGAATAATCCCTGATAGCGTCAACATACTTTTCTGCCTTTTCGTTTTCAATACCAAAATCATAAAATACTTTAGCAAGTTGAGATATGTGTTTGAGTTTTAATGCAACGAACTCATTTTCTAAACCTACTTTTGTTGTAGATTCTATGTACTTAATATTGGAAACTATGTTAGCTTCTTTGTTTTTTGATGAAGGCTGTGCTTCTATCTGTTGGAAAGTTAATTTTGAAATTTCATAATGAGTCTTTGCCTCAAATTTATTGTATAAAGCAATATTGGAGTTTGATTTGATTCTTTTTTTAAGATTTAAAACTTGTTCAAAAAAGCTTAAAGCAGCATCTTTGCTTGAAGATATTTGAGCTAAACCTTGATTATACTTTATTTCAGCAATTTTTGCCGGTGCATCAGGATGTTTGTCAAATATCGAGTTGAGGACATTCAACGAATCAAGAATATTGCCTTTAGTGTAAAGTGATTTAGCTTTTTCAAATTTAGTTGAAGGCAGGTTTTGATAAATTAGGAATATGATAATTCCGACAACTATTATAATAATTATTGCCTCCATACTATTCTGGCATTTTAATTAGTAATACTTGACCAACTTGCAAATTATAAGGTTGGATTAAATTATTCTCCTTTTCAATCAGGACATACTTTCTTCCATCCCCGTAAAAGAATTCAGCAATTTTCCATGGAAAATCACCTTTTCTAACAGTATATTTCACATATTTATTTTGTGCTGTTTGGTTTTCAATTTCTACTATTTTGTTTGACAATGACAGATTTTTATTATTAAGGCTAACCACGGAATCATTCAACTGAACAATTTGATTTTTAGATATATCCAAATCGTTCTTTGTGTCAATTCCACTTTTTATAAATAAAATGCTTACAAACACTATCAACAAAGAGGAAATAGTTAGTAATAATGATAGTCTATTTTTACGTTTATCTGTTTTAGTAATAGCAGATAATAACAGATATGGTCTCAAATCTGAATTGCACTGCGGGCAACTTATATGATGTCTTTTAAAATCAGCTAATCCAGACTGTCCACAAACTGGACAATTGTATGTTATCATAACGAATCTTTATATTTATGAATAATTCCATAGGCTTCATCTACAAGAATTTTCCCCTCCTGTGTTTGCTTCATAAGGAACTTTGTTTTGGAATCACTAAATAATTGAAGAAGTCTGTTTACATCAGCTTGTTTGTTTGTATTACCAATGTTAGGAGTTGGCACTTCTAATATTCTATTTGCAAGCACTTCGATTTGTAAAGCTGCATTCAATAATCCATATTCATCTGTTTTCTCTTCTAGTTTTTTAATAAGCTCATCTTTCTCATTATGGTCATCTGAAGATTCAATACTCTTTATGAGTTGAATTATTGAATTTCTATCGAATGGGTTTATGAGTTCGCCAAACTCTACCAGTAGTCGCTTAGCACGATATAATTCTCTGTCTGAGTCAGAGCTACCAACTTCATTTGCTTTTATTTCCTCAAATTTTTCAGTTGTTGTATAATAGATTTCGTGCCATTTATTTTCATTTATATTTTGACTGCCAACTTTATTAATTTCAGAAATCTTATTAGTTATGAATTGTATTAAATCATCTTCTCCTTGCACAGTTTTGAATTCTTTTACTGCCTTTTCAACTAATTCATCTATAGTTTTTAACGCCTTATGATCTGCACCACCGCGACCAAGAATAATTTCTTTTTTCTTTGTTTTGTCAGTTCTGGGATATACATAAATTTTAAAACTTTCATTTAAATCTAAATGAAATTCAAAAACTAATTCTGTCGCTAATGGCAAATTCTCCTCAATCGGGTAGTATCCTAAAAACTGTAATTCATCTTTTCCATCTTCAACATCGGCATAAATAGCAACCTTTGCAATTTTTTGGTTGGCAGTTAATGTCTTAAATATCTTTGTTTTGTCAGCAGGTAAAGTGGATTGTTTTTCAATTATTAATTCTTTTCTTATTTCTCCGTTATCATGGATTTCAATAAAGTAATTATGATTGGTGGAGTACGAAATGTCTTCGATTGCTGATACATCACCAATTACTGGCTCATACTCATCTCCAAGACGATGTGCTAAAACACCTGCACCTTCAGCAATTGAAAGCATAGGTTTTTCAGATACTTTAATTTTATTATTACCATATTTATCAGAAAGCATTTTTTTAACTAGCGGAATACATGAAGAGCCGCCTACAAGTAATATGCTATCTATCATTGACATATCATAACCAACTTCCTTTAATAATTGCTCTATTAAATCAATTGTGCGTTGAACAAAAGGTTTAATTGAATCTTCAAACTCTTCTCTTGTAATAGTAACATCAATATCAATAATGTCTCCATTTTCGTCTTCAAGCAAATTATCAATTAGAATTCTCGCTTTATTGGTAGAGCTTAACGAAATTTTTGCCATTTCTGTTTGAAACCTCATTTGACCCTCGAAACGATACTTGTTTCGAACAGTTAATTTATTAACTAATGGCTGTAATTTGTTGATATTGTATAATGAGCAAACTTTTGCTTCAATAATTTCTTGTAATTTTCTATCAAGATCGTCACCACCTAACCACCTGTCTCCACCAGTTCCAGCTTCCATATATTGACCATCAGCTATATTTAGAATTGATAAATCAAATGTACCACCACCAAAATCATAAATTAAGACAGTTTTTGGTTCACCTGGCTTTAAATTATCAATACCATAAGCAAGAGCAGCAGCAGTTGGTTCAGCTAATATTTTTTTAACCTTCAGTCCTGCCATTTCGGCTGCTCTGCGAGTAGCATTTTTTTGCCTTTCAGTAAAATATGCAGGCACTGTTATCACGGCATGTGTAACCTGATCGCCTAACTTTTCCTCGGCATCGGCTTTGAGTTTTTTTAAAATTTCTGCACTTATTTGTTCAGGCATATATTGATTACCCCCTAAAACTACAGCAACAGCATCATCTGTCCCGCCTTTTAATTCTGTTATTCCAAAGCTGTAATATTTACTCTTTATCATATCCTGAACCATTTTATCTTTAATGGCCCCTCCCATAAGCCTTTTTACAGATAAAATTGTATTAATTGGATCTCTCTCAATTAAACGGTACGCAATGCTTCCGACTACGATTTCATCATTTAATAACCCAACGCAGGAACGAGTCAATTCCTCATTGTCTTTATTTCGAACAATTCTTACAGATGTGTCTTTAAAGGCAATTACAGAATTAGTTGTGCCAAGATCAATTCCTATTGATTTTTTCATTATTTTCAATTTTTAAGTTATACAATTTTGAAACCTGCCGGTGCCTTACTTGATGTTTTAAGATGGTATGGAGAAATATATAAAAGAGTTATCGTATCACCGTTCATATTAAAAATTTCGTATTCATCAATTGGCTTATTAATAGATGTTATTTCAAGGCTTTTTATTCTTCTCCATCTAATCCTATCACCATTCGATAGACGTAATTTTGATAAATATTTTTCATTTTCAGGTACTCCATAAACAGGTACTGGATTGGTCTTGTCCAATCCGAAATTACCAGTCCCTTGTGGAATCTCGTCAAGCCTACAAGCTTGTGGATTGTTTTTAATTTCACTTAAAAACATATTGGCCATTTCTTTGGGTATAATTGATAACCATTCTGGCTGTTTTTCTTCTTCTTTCT
>Ga0208196_1002027_pt1 | contig 19883 bp, 19 predicted proteins | sample AD_JPNNA7_MetaG_FD_184443 | JGI IMG/M metagenome (GOLD analysis project Ga0208196, IMG submission 184443) | Active sludge microbial communities of municipal wastewater-treating anaerobic digesters from Japan - AD_JPNNA7_MetaG (SPAdes) (version 2) | ecosystem: Engineered > Bioreactor > Anaerobic...
GACGAGGGTGCCGGCAGGCGGGATCTCGATGAGGCCGGTGACGCCGAGGTCGAGCATCGTCTGCATGCACAGGTCCCAACGCACCGGCGAGCTGACCTGGGTCACGAGGCGGTTGAGCACCTCGCGGCCCGAGCGCACGACGTGCCCGTCGCGGTTGGAGATGAGCTTGGTGTGGGCCTCGCGGGTGGTCATCGCGCGGGCGTAGGCCGCGAGCCGATCCACGGCGGGGGCCATGTGTTGGGTGTGGAACGCGCCCGCCACCTGCAAGGGGATGACGCGGGCCTTGGCCGGTGGCGCGGCGGCGAGGGCCCGCAACTGCTCGAGCGTCCCTGCGGCGACGACCTGCCCGGCGGTGTTGATGTTGGCGGCGGTGAGCCCCTGGGCGGCAATGGCCGCCGCGACCTCTTGGGCGTCCCCGCCGACGACCGCGCTCATCCCGGTCGGCGTCACCGCGCTCGCCTTCGCCATCTGGCGACCGCGCTCGCGGACGAACACGAGCGCCTGCTCGGCGGTGATGACCCCAGTCCCTGCGGCGGCCGTGATCTCGCCGACGGAGTGCCCGGCCCCGACCGACACCTGGGTGAACGCCTCGGAGGGCTTCGGGAAGAGCTCAAGCAGCGCGGCGAGGCCGGACGCAACGATCAGCGGTTGGGCGATCGCCGTGTCCCGGATCGTGTCGGCGTCGGACTCGGTGCCGTGTTCGAGCAGGTCGATGCCAGCGACGGTGGTGAACCACTGCATCCGGTCGTGGACGGAGGGCAGCTCCAACCACGGGGCGAGCAGTCCTGGGGCCTGTGAGCCCTGGCCGGGGCAGACGATCGCGAGCACGTCATCAGCGTGTCACGTAGCTGTGATCGTCCCGTGACCTGAAACCGACCAAGTTCCGGGGGGAAGATTTGGAGGTTTCCTACAAAGATAGAGGTATGCCGTCGCCGGCCGCTCCGTCGCGGGGCACCGCGGGCGTCGGAACCGGACGGCGGGCCGCCGGAGGGGACCCGGAGAGGCGGGCGAGGGCGAGAGCCAGGCGGACGGCATACCCGTCGCGGGGGTGGGTGAGGTCGTAACCGGTGAGTTCGGCGATCTTCCCGAGGCGGTAGCGCACGGTGTTGGGATGGACGAAGAGGACCCGCGCCGCAGACTCGAGACCCCCGGAGTCGAGGTATGCCGTGGCCGTGTCGAGCAACACCTCGTGGGCGCGCAACGGCGTCGCGATTCGCTCGACGAGCACCCGTCGGGCGTGAACGTCACCGACGAGAACACGCTCCGGGAGGAGCTCGTCGGCCGACACCGGCCGGGGCGCCTGCGGCCACCCATCGGCAGCGGCGAGACCATTGATGGCGGCGCGCGCGGAGCGTCCGGCGGCGAAGAGGTGGGGCACTGTCGGGCCGAGAACGATCGGGCCGTCGCCGAAGAGGTCGGCCACGGCGGTGACGATCTCGGCCGGGCGGGTCGTGCGCCCGAGGATGATGACCAGACGTCGACCTTGGACCGCCGTGAGCGCTTCGACCTGGCGGCGCGCAGCGGCTCGACGGATGGCATCGACCGCGGATGCGCTACTGCCAGAAGGAGTTCGGCCCGCGACGACGGTGACGTCCGACACCGAGCCCCAGCCCAGAGCCGTGGCACGCGACTGCATCGAGTCGTCGGCCTCGCCGCGCAGGACGGCATCGACGACGAGTGCTTCCAGCCGGGCGTCCCACGCGCCGCGAGCCTCGGCGGCTTGGGCATAGACCTGCGCTGCAGCGAAGGCGATCTCCCTGGAGTAGCGCAGCACCCCCTCGCGCACCGCCTGCTCGTCGCCCGGCACGGCCAACACATGGACCTCGTCCTCGACGACGTCGACGACGCTGCGGATGAGGTCGAGGGTCTGGCGCAAGGTGATGGCCGACGTGAGCTCCCGAGGTGCCGTGCCGAAGACGTCCGCGGTCACCGGAGCGGTGCCCGACTCGTCAGCCAGCCAGGCGACGAAGGCGGCGATCCCGGCCTGGGCGACCAGGCCCACCCACGAGCGTTCGGCCGGCGGGAGTGCGCGGTACCAGTCGTGCTGGGTCTCAATCCGGCGCAACGCGGCGTCCGACAGCGTGCCGGCCCCTCGCTCGATCGCGCGCCGGGTCTGTGGCCCCGGGCGGCGACGAGCAACGGCGCTGTTCACGCCAGCATCCTATTTGTATGCCGCCCACAACCGTCGTTTAGTCGGTGGCCAGTTGCTTCGCTTCGCGGCGTCGTCGCTCAGTCGGTGCCACTCAGTCGGTGCCACTCTCCATGGCCGCGCGGTCCAAGCCCTCCGAGTCGCCTTCGTCGGCCACCTCGGGGTTTGCGGCAATCGCACCAGCGCCGCCCGGCTCCAACCGGCCGATGAGCTCGGCGTGACCGCCGAGCAACTGGCCCTGCGCGGCATACAGCTCCAGTTTGGCGCGCGTGTCTGCGATGTCGAGGTTGCGCATGGTGAGTTGGCCGATCCGGTCCAGCGGGCCGAACGCGGCGTCCTCGGTGCGCTCCATCGACAACTTGTCGGGGTGGTAGGAGAACGCCGGCCCACGCGTGTCGAGGATCGAGTAGTCGTCGCCGCGACGCAGCCGCAGCACGACCTCACCGGTCACCGCAGAGGCGACCCACCTCTGCAGCGACTCGCGCAGCATGAGCGACTGCGGGTCGAACCAACGCCCTTCGTAAAGCAGCCGCCCAAGCCGCCGCCCTTCGTAGTGGTAGTTGGCGATGGTGTCCTCGTTGTGGATCGCCGACAGCAGCCGCTCGTAGGCGATGAACAACAGCGCCATGCCGGGGGCCTCATAGATCCCTCGGCTCTTGGCCTCGATGATCCGGTTCTCGATCTGGTCGGCCATGCCGAGCCCGTGGCGGCCGCCGATGACGTTGGCCTCGTGGACCAGAGCCACCGCGTCGGCGAACTCCTGCCCGTTGATCGACACCGGACGACCTTGGACGAAGGCGATCGTGACGTCCTCGGAGGGCACGTCAACGGAGGCGTCCCAGAACCGCACGCCCATAATCGGTTCGACGATCTCGATCGAGGTGTCCAGGTGCTCCAGGCGCTTGGCCTCGTGGGTCGCACCCCAGAGGTTGGCGTCGGTCGAATAGGCCTTCTCCACCGAGTCGCGGTAGGGCAGCCCATGCGCGGCCATCCACTGCGACATCTCGGTGCGCCCGCCGAGCTCGTTGACGAAATCGGCGTCCAGCCACGGCTTGTAGATCCGCAGGTTGGGGTTGGCGATCAGCCCGTAGCGGTAGAACCGCTCGATGTCATTGCCCTTGTAGGTCGACCCGTCGCCCCAGATGTCGACGCCGTCCTCGCGCATGGCGCGCACCAGCAGCGTGCCAGTGACCGCGCGACCCAGGGGAGTGGTGTTGAAGTACTGCTTGCCGCCCGAGCGGATGTGGAACGCCCCGCAGGCCAGCGCCGACAGCCCCTCCTCGACGAGCGCGGCGCGGCAGTCGACCAGCCGCGAGAGCTCGGCGCCATACGCCCCGGCGCGCCCTGGCACCGAGTCGATGTCGGGCTCGTCGTACTGCCCGATGTCGGCGGTGTACGTGCAGGGGATCGCTCCCTTGTCACGCATCCAGGCGACGGCTACCGACGTGTCGAGACCGCCGGAGAATGCGATGCCGACGCGTTCGCCGACCGGGAGTGAGGTGAGGACCTTGGACACGCGGGCAAGCCTAGAACCGCAGAGGTATGCCGCGTCCCCCCGTCCGCGCTCCGGTCACCCATCACGCTCATCACCTCAGCGACTTCGGAAACCGGGCGCACACGGCATACCAATGGTCGGGGAGCCGACCAGCGCTCGTGCTCAGCAGGCGAGGCGGGCTTCGACCATTGGCATTCGGTGTGCGACAGTGGCTGCGAGGATCTGGGCGACCCAGCGATCACGACGCATGATGTGCTCCCAGATGAAGCGCAGCACCACCCACCCTTCGGCCACCAACTCGTCGTAACGGCGGCAATCGCGGTCGAACCCCTCCCGGTCGCCGTGGAATTCGAAGCCCTCAGCCTCGATGACGATGCGCAGCCGCTCGTCGGCCAGGTCGACCCGCGCGAGGAACTTCCCCAACCTGTCAACGCGCACCTGCGGGGTGACCCTCAAACCTGGGATCTCGAGGCAGATCGCGCGCAGGACCGATTCGATCGGCCCGGAAGCCCGAGGGTCGGCGTGGGTGGCCACTCGTAGCACGCGCTGCCGCCCACGCGTCGGCCAGGTGGCGGCGCGGTCGATGAGTTGGGCACGGGTGATCTTGCGGTCCCGGAGCGCGGAATCGGCGATCGTCAGTGCCTCGTCGAAGGGGAGGGTCGCGGCGCAGTCCAGGACGGTTCGCAACGGCGTGGTGATCCATCCGTCGAGGTCAGAAGTTGGCAGCGATCGATAGGACAGGTGCAGCCCCTTGCCGCGGACACCGAGGCTCCGCCCGCGACGGACGGTGACGCAAGGCTGGCTTGGCACCCACTTCATGGCGAGCCCGTAGTGCTGCGCCGCCGTCCGATGGGACGCAACGCCGCCGACGCGTTCAGCAGCGAGCCGGGCTGGGATCTCGACGGGGGCGGCATACCGGCCACGCGCGACGCGCTGGAGGTGACCGGCGGCGAGGAGGGTTTCGAGGGTGCCGCGGTCGGCGACCGTTCGAAGGTCGCCCCACGACGCCACCCAACCGCGCTCGGTGAGCAGGCGGCTCACCGCGGCGTGGGGGAGGGTTTCGGGCACCCGACAAGAGTGCCGCGCGCGCCAGCGTTGGTGCTGACGTTATCCACAGCCCGCACAGCGAATACCAATGGTTGGGCCCTCCGCGGCGGGCCACGCTCAACAGGCCTCGCGGGATCAGACCAATGGCATTCCGTCTGCCGGACGTCGGTCAGCGAGTGGCCGCCCGAGGTGCGGTTGCCGTGAACACGGTCGTGAACCCGGTGTCCTGACGGGCACCTTCGAAGGCAGGAAGCGCCGCCGCCCACGTCACGTCCACGGTGGCGAGGTATGCCGCGGCGCTGGCGTGATCGGGGAAGGTGGCGATGGTCTCGATGTCGACGCGAGTGACCCGTTCGAAGTGCCGCTGCAACATGGCCTCCCCGTTCTCGGAGGTGAACGTCGAGCGAGGCGGGGTCACCCCGGCTGCGGCGAAGAGTGTCGCGAGGTGCTGCTCCCCGTTGGTGACGGCGAGCAAGGCACCTCCGGGGCGCATCACTCGGCACACCTCGGCCAGGGCGGCGTCAAGCGACGGCACGTGATAGAGCATCCAGGCCGCGACCACCACGTCGATCGAGCCCGCCGGTTGTCCGGTGGCCTCGGCTGACCGCGCCTCCGCCCGCACACCCTTGGCTCTTGCGGCGGCCACCATCGCGGGTGACGCATCGGTGGCGAGGTAGTCGACTCCTGGCAGCGCGTCGACGACCCGCTTGGCGAAGGCCCCCGTGCCGCCACCGATCTCCAGGACCTTTTGGGGCGACCTTGCCACCAACTCCTCGAACAAGACGTCCGTCGGATCCAGGCCAGTTGCACCAGGCCCCCACACGGACATCCGGCTGCGAAGGCGATCCGTGGTGGCGTACTGGTCGGCGACATGTCCCGGGTCACCGACGTTGACCGACTCGACAGGGATCACCTCTGGAGTATCCCGCCAGCACAGCGAATACCAATGGTCTGGGCTTCCGGGGCTGATCACGCTCAACAGGCCTCGCGGGATCAGACCAATGGCATTCGGTGTGCGGAGTCGGGGCGGCGAAGGGTGGGGAGGTGGGCGTTGGCGCAAAGGAGAGGCGGGCGGCATACGGTATGCCGCCCGCCTTCCTCTAGCGAAAACCAGACCTACGCGTCGCCGCCCGCACTGCCGGAGGTGCCGGCGTTGATGTCGAGCAGGCGGTACTTCTCGGCTGCGGTGCGAGCCCACTCGATGGGGGCTTCGCCACGCGCGGCGAGCACCTGCAGGGTGCGCACCGCCAGTGACGGACCGTCGATGTGGAAGGCCCGCCGCGCCGCCTGGCGAGTGTCGGAGAAGCCGAACCCGTCGGCGCCGAGCGAGGTGAGTCCACCAGGCACCCACGGACCGATCTGGTCCTGGACGGCCTTCATGTAGTCCGAGACGGCGAGCACGGGGCCCGGCGCGCCGGTCAGGGCCTGGGTGACGAACGGCACCTTGGCCGGCTCCTCGGGGTGCAGGAAGGCGTGCTCATCGCACGCCATCGCGTCCCGGCGCAGCTCGCTCCACGACGTGACTGACCAGACGTCAGCAGCCACTCCGAAGTCGTCGGCGAGCAGCTTCTGGGCCTCCAACGCCCACGGCACGCCAACGCCAGAGGCGAGCAACTGGGCCCGAGGCGCAGTGTGCGTCCAGGCCGACGTGTCGGCGGCATGCAGCTTGTAGATACCCCGGATGACGCCCTCGACATCGAGGTCGGCAGGCTGGGCCGGCTGCACGTAGGGCTCGTTGTAGACCGTGATGTAGTAGATCGCGTTGCGACCGCGCGGGTCCTCGGGCTCGCCGTACATCCGACGCAGCCCGTCCTTCATGATGTGCGCGATCTCGTAGCCGTAGGCCGGGTCGTAGGCAACGACCGCCGGGTTGGTCGAGGCCAGCAGCGGCGAGTGACCGTCCGCGTGCTGCAACCCCTCGCCGGTGAGCGTCGTGCGGCCCGCCGTCGCGCCGATGAGGAACCCGCGCGTCATCTGGTCGGCGGCGGCCCAGATCGAGTCGCCGGTGCGCTGGAACCCGAACATCGAGTAGAAGACATAGATCGGGATCATCGGCTGGCCATGCGTGGCGTATGCCGTGCCCGCTGCGGTGAACGCCGCAAGGGACCCGGCCTCGTTGATGCCCAGGTGCAGGATCTGACCCTGCTCGGACTCGCGGTAGGCCAACATCAGGTCGTGGTCGACCGGCGTGTAGTTCTGGCCGTGGGGGTTGTAGATCTTGATCGTCGGGAAGAACGAGTCCATCCCGAAGGTCCGCGCCTCGTCCGGGATGATCGGCACGATGCGCTGGCCGAACTCCTTGTCCCGCATGAGGTCCTTGAGCAGCCGCACGAAGGCCATGGTCGTCGCGACGGCCTGCTTGCCTGATCCCTTGGTGACGGCGGCATAGGCGTCGTCACCGGGCAGGTGCAGGGGGGCGTGCTCGACCCGACGCGACGGGACCGACCCGCCGAGGACGCGCCGGCGCTCGCGCATGTACTGCATCGCCGGGTCGCTCTCGTCCGGCCGGTAGTACGGCGGGCGGTAGGGGTCGGCCTCAAGCTGCTCGTCCGTGATCGGGATGCGCAGTAGGTCGCGGAAGCCCTTGAGGTCTTCCAGGGTGAGCTTCTTCATCTGGTGCGTGGCGTTGCGGCCGGCGAAGTGCGACCCGAGGGTGAAGCCCTTGATGGTCTTGACGAGGATGACGGTCGGCTGGCCGGTGTGCTCCAGAGCGGCGCGGTAGGCGGCATACACCTTGCGGTAGTCGTGCCCGCCGCGGCGCAGCTTGAACCACACCTCGTCGTCGGTCCAGTTCTCGACCATCTTGCGGGTGCGCGGGTCGCGCCAGAAGAAGTGCTCGCGGACGTACTTGCCGTCGTTGGCCCGGAAGGTCTGGTAGTCGCCGTCAGAGGTCTGGTTCATGAGGTTGGCCAGTGCCCCGTCGCGGTCGGCGGCGAGCAGCGGGTCCCACCCGCGGCCCCAGACGACCTTGATGACGTTCCAACCGGCGCCGCGGAAGAACGCCTCGAGCTCTTGGATGATCTTGCCGTTGCCGCGGACCGGGCCGTCGAGGCGCTGCAGGTTGCAGTTGACGACGAAGGTGAGGTTGTCGAGCTCCTCGTTGGCGGCCAGCTGCAGCAGCCCACGCGACTCGGGCTCGTCCATCTCACCGTCGCCGAGGAACGCCCACACGTGCTGGTCGCTCGTGTCCTTGATCCCGCGGTTGAGCAGGTAGCGGTTGAACTGCGCCTGGTAGATCGCGTTCATCGGGCCGATGCCCATCGACACCGTCGGGAACTGCCAGAAGTTCGGCATGAGCCGCGGGTGCGGGTAGGACGAGAGCGCCCGGATCTTGCCGTCGACGACGTGGGAGCGCTCCTGACGGAAACCGTCGAGGTCTTCCTCTTCAAGCACGCCCTCCAGGAAGGCGCGCGAATACATCCCCGGAGCCGCGTGGCCCTGGAAGAAGACCTGGTCTCCGCCACCCGGGTGGTCCTGGCCGCGGAAGAAGTGGTTCATCCCGACCTCGTAGAGCGTCGCAGCCGACGCATAGGTCGAGATGTGCCCGCCGACGCCCACGCCCGGGCGCTGAGCCCGGTGGACCATCACGGCTGCGTTCCAGCGGATCCACCGGCGGTAGGCGCGCTCGATGTCCTCGTCGCCGGGGAACCAGGGCTCACGCTCCGGCGGGATGGTGTTGATGTAGTCGGTCGCGGTCAGCGACGGCACCCCGACCTGTTGACCACGCGCGGCAGCCAGCAACTGCAACATGAGATAGCGCGCCCGGGTCCGGCCCTGCTCATCGATCACTCCTTGGAGCGAGTCGAGCCATTCCTGCGTCTCTTCCGGATCGGTGTCCGGGAGTTGGCTCGGAATGCCGTTGAGGATTGGCCCGGTGGTGCCGCGACCTGTCACGGGGGACTTCCTTTCTGAGCAACATGGATGCGCCCATCCTGTACCCCGATGCGCGCTGCGTCACATTCGTCCCGCCAGTCGATCCGACGCGGACCCGATTTCGGTGACGATGCGGCATACGTGAGCGTCAACACAGCCCGTCGGCGTCCCGCCTCAGGCAGACTGGGACCGAGCGAGCGGCTAGTGGAGGGTCGCCACGGCAGGAGGGGTCGGCGTGCACGGGTCGGCGGGTGTCGCCGCATTTACATCGGGTCTCAGCAAACTCGGGTTCACCCCCGGGCAGGTCGTCCAGGAGTTGGGTTGGGACGACGACGTCGACGAGGCGTTGCGCGCCGGAGTCGAGCAGGTGGTCGGCTCGGCCCTTGAGGACGAGAGCTACGCCGACGGCGCCGACGGGGTGCTCGTCTGGTTCCGCTCCTATGACGGAGACCTCGTCGATGTCCTCGTCGATGCGCTGACCAACCTCGTGGACCGCGGTTGCCTCGTCCTGGCCACGCCCCGAGCCGATCAGGACGGGCACGTCGAGCCCAGCGAGATCGAAGACGCGGCCGTGGCTGCCGGACTGCACCCATCGGGTGTCGCCAACCTCAGCCGGGAGTGGACCGTGCAGCGACTGGTGGCCCCTCGATCGCAGCGTCGCTGACCCTCACGTCGACCGGTCGGGCTCGCGCGGGTGGCAGAATTGATCGTCATGAGCGCTGAACCCGACGCCGTGGCGCCTGCCGCGCCCGAGGTCGGGGACGTTCCCCCGGACTTCACCCTTCCCGACCAGTACGGCCGCCAGGTCAGCGCGGCCACCTGGCGCGGGGACCGCAACGTCGTCCTCGTCTTCTACCCGTTCGCCTTCACGGGCATCTGCACCGGGGAGTTGCGCGAGATCCGCGACACCCTCGAAGACTTCCAGCACGACGGCATACAGGTGCTCGCGATCTCCTGCGACCCGGTGCCCGCGTTGCGCGCCTGGGCCGACCAGGAGGGGTATTTCTTCCCTCTCCTGTCGGACTTCTGGCCACACGGCGAGGTCTCCCGGGCCCTCGGGGTCTTCGACGCCGACGGCGGCTTCGCCACGCGCGGCACCTTCCTGCTCGACCGGGACGGCGTGGTCCGTTGGCGGATGCTCAACGGGCCGGGCGACGCTCGCGACTTTGGTAGCTACCGGGAAGCCCTCGCGGGCCTGCGCGCAGACGCCGCGCGCGCCTAACTGACACAATGGGCGCCGCTCGCCCCCGTGGGCGGCGAGTTGGGGCCTGTAGCTCAGTTGGTAGAGCACCGCGCTTACACCGCGGGTGTCGTCGGTTCGAGCCCGGCCGGGCCCACATGACGGTGACGCTTGGACAGATCGTCGCGCTGCTCGACGGCTTCTATCCGCCGGCGACGGCGTTGTCGTGGGACCGGGTCGGCCTGGTGACGGGGGACCCCGACCAGCCGATCGGGCACGTGCGGTTCGCCGTCGACCCCACCTTGGCGGTCATCGAGGAGGCCATCGCCGACGGGGCGGACCTATTGGTCACCCACCACCCGCTGCTGCTGCGCGGCATACATTCCGTCGCGACGACGACAGCGAAGGGCCGCGCGGTGACCCGAGCCGTGGTCGCTGACCTCGCGATCCTCTGCGCCCACACCAACGCCGACGTCGCGGACCCGGGCGTGTGCGACGCGCTCGCCGCCGCCTGCGGGCTGGTGGACACCGAGCCGCTCGACATCGAGCAGGGCCAAGGGGTCGGTCGGGTGGGTCGCCTCGCGCAGCCCACGTCGCTGCGTGCCTTCGCTGAAGGGCTCGCTGCCGCCCTTCCGCCGACCAACGTCGGCGTCCGCGTCTCCGGAGACCCCGACGCCCAGGTATGCCGTGTCGCCGTCCTCGGCGGTTCCGGCGACGACCGCTTCGGCGCGGCCCGGCGAAGCGGCGTCGATGTCTACGTCACCGCCGATCTGCGTCACCACCCGGCGCTGGAGGCTCGCGAGGAATCGTCCTTCGGCCCGCCGTATCTCATCGACGCGGGTCACTACGCCACCGAGTGGCTCTGGCTGTCCGGGGCCGCCGCCCGCCTGTCGCAAGCGCTGGCTGAGCAGGGCACTACGGTGGAGACGTCGATCTCGACCTTGCGCACCGACCCGTGGGACTTCCTCGTCGGTGTGAACGCCGATGGAGGTACCCCCTGAAAGCGCAACCGCACCAGCAGGCCCGGCTGATCGAGGTCCAACTGCTCGACACCCGGCTCGACCAATTGGCCCATGCCCGCGCTCACCTGCCGGCCTTGACCAAACTGGCCGGCCTGGACCAGGCCCAGGTCACCCTCGATCGCGAGCTCGCGCTGGCCCGGACGGCGCTGTCGGACGTGCAGCGCGAGGTCGACAAGGCCGAGGCCGATGTCCAACTCGTGCGTGCGCGGGCCGCCCGCGATCAGGCTCGTCTCGACTCGGGCACCGGGACCCCCAAGGATCTGCAGGCCCTGCAGAGCGAGCTCGTTTCGCTGGCCCGCCGCCAAGGCGACCTTGAGGAGATCGAGTTGGAGGTCATGGAGCGGGCCGAGTCGCTCGAGGCCGACGTCACGTCGCTTGAGACCCGTCGCAGCGCGTTGCAGGAGGAGTTGGCACAGGTGCGCGCCGAACGCGACGCCGCCTTCGAGGTGTCCGACGCCGAGGCCGCTGACGTCACCGAACGCCGGTCAGCCCTGGTGCCGGAGGTGGGCGCGGAGTTGCTCGCCCTCTACGACAAGATTCGTGCGAGCGTCGGCGGGACCGGTGCCTCCGAGCTGCGCCAGCGCCGTTGCGGCGGCTGCCGTTTGGAGCTCAACCAGGTCGATCTGTCCCGCATCAAGGCCGCCCCGGCCGACGAGGTCATCCGCTGCGAGGAATGCCGTCGCATCCTCGTGCGCACCGCCGAGTCCGGACTGTAGGCGTGGCCAGACGGTTCATCGTCGAGGCGGACGGCGGCTCACGCGGCAACCCCGGGGTGGCCGGCTTCGGCGCGCTGGTGCGCGACGCGGACACCGGAGCGGTCCTTCTGGAGCGCGCTGAACCCCTGGGGTTGGCCAGCAACAACGTCGCTGAGTATGCCGGTCTGCTCGCCGGTCTCGAAGGTGCCCTACGCCTGGACCCGGCGCCCGACATCGAGGTCCGGATGGACTCGAAGCTCGTCGTCGAGCAGATGTCGGGGCGTTGGAAGATCAAGCACGAGGACATGCGTCGCCTCGCCGGGCAGTGTCAGGACGTCGTGCGCCGGATCCTCGCCGGAGGCGGCCGGGTTCGCTACACGTGGATTCCGCGGGAGAAGAACAAGGCAGCCGACGCGCTGTCCAACCACGCGATGGACGGCAAGACTATCGACCGCGAGCCGGGGAAGTCACAGCCCCCGGCGACCGCGGCAGCAGCCCCGGCGACCGCGGCAGCAGCCCCGGCGTCCACGGCGGCGGTCCCGGTGAGCGCAGCAGCGGTCCCGGCGCCAGCGGCCACCCTCGTCGGTGAGGCCCGAGTGATCCTCGTCCGGCACGGCGTCACCGACTTCACCGTGTCGGGGCGCCTGGACGGGCGGGGCGGCGCTGACCCGGAGCTCAACGCCGAAGGTCTGGCTCAGGCGGCCGCGGTCGCACGGATCCTCCCAGGGCTGGTGGGTGATCGGCCGGTGCGGCTGGTCACGTCGTCGTTGCGCCGGACCCAGATGACCGGTGCGGCGATCGCTGCAGCGTTGGGTGTGGTTCCCAAGGCGGATCCCGACTGGGACGAGCGCTCGTTCGGTGAATGGGACGGGCTCACCTCGGCGCAGATCCAGGAGCGTAGCCCGATGAAGTTGGCTCGGATGCGGGTCGACGCGGCATACCCTCCGCCGGGTGGAGAGTCTCGCAGTGAGGTGGCCGCGCGCGTGGGACGAGCCTTCGGGCGGGCGACCGCCGCGGCGGGCACCGTGGTCGTCGTCACGAGCCGCGTGCCGATCCTCGTCGTGCTCGGGCAGGTGTTGCAGGTGGGTGCGGAGCGGTTCTGGGCCCTGCAGACCGAGCCGGCGTCGGTGAGCATCGTCACCCTGTGGCCCGACGGCAACGTGTCGGTGCCGCTGGTCAACCGGACCGACCACCTGCACTGACCGCTGGTGCCGACGGGCCTGTGACCGTCGCTAAGGCGCGGTGACGTCCAAGATCCAGGGTGCGCCGCGTTTGGCCGGTGCCCCCAGCTCGACCCGGAAGCCCGCATCGGTGAGGATCGTGGCCAGCCCCGCCGGATGACGTGGGTCGGACGCGCTCTCGCAGGCGGCGCGGGCAACCAGCCCCCGAGTGTGCTTGGCCAGGTGACTCACGCCCGGCACGCGGATGTGGACCCATCGCTCGGCAAGCGCGCCCGTTGGGGTCCAGGCGGCGGCATACGTGGCCGATCGAGCGTCGACGATCAGCCCGCGGCCGACCTCGTCGGGAAGGACCTGTGCCAGCGGCTCGCGCCACAACGCGGCCAGTCGCCCCTGGGCCGGGAGCGTGACGCCCATCGACAGGCGGTAGGCGGGGATCCGGTCGGTGATCCGCAGCGCCCCGAAGAGGGCCGAGACGACGACCAGGCGCCGGGCGGCGCGGCGGCGAGCGGAAATGTCCATGGAGGCCAGGTCGAGCGCGTCGTAGAGGACACCGGTGTAGATCGCTCCCGCCGTCGCGGTCGGTGCCGTCGCCAGGCGCTGGTTGCGGGCCACCTGGTCGGCGAGACCGGCCGAGACGCCGAGAACCTCGAGGGCCGACGGCTGCCCACTGAGGTCGGCCAGTTCGGCGAGCACGGCCGCGCGAGTGGGGCCCAGGGCGGGGAAGGACAGCCCGGCGAGGTCCAGGGCCTTGCCGCGCGTGGGCTGGTGCTTGGTCTCCGACGGCGGCAGCAGGACGATCACCGCGCCAGCCTAGGGTTCGGGGGCAACTAGATTTGGCGGGTGACCGTTGCCACGAGAGTGATCGCCTGCCTCGACGTCGACGCCGGCCGGGTGGTCAAGGGCGTCAACTTCGCCAACCTGCGCGACGCCGGGGACCCGGTCGAGCTCGCCCGCAGCTATGACGCCCAGGGGATCGACGAGCTGACCTTCCTCGACGTCACGGCCAGCAGCGGCGACCGGGAAACGACCTACGACGTCGTCCGGCGCACCGCGGAGCAGGTGTTCATCCCGTTGACGGTCGGCGGGGGAGTGCGGGCCGTCGATGACGTCGACAAACTGCTGCGCGCCGGGGCCGACAAGGTCGGCGTCAACACTGCGGCCCTGGCCCGACCTGAGCTGATCTCCGAGATCGCCGATCGGTTCGGCGCGCAGGTGCTCGTCCTGTCCGCCGACGTGCGCCGCCGCCGAGGCCCCGACGGGTCCCTGGTCGGCGGCTTCGTCATGACGACCCACGGTGGCCGAGTCTCGGTCGAGCAGGATGCCGTCGCCTGGTGCGCCCGCGCGGCGGAACTCGGGGCAGGCGAGATCCTGCTCAACTCGATGGACGCCGACGGCACGAAGGACGGTTTCGACCTCGACCTGATCGCTGCGGTGCGCGCTGAGGTGGCGATCCCCGTCATCGCGTCGGGTGGGGCGGGCAAGGTCGAGCACTTCGCCCCGGCTGTGCGAGCCGGCGCCGACGCCGTGCTGGCCGCGAGCGTCTTCCACTTCGGTGAGCTCACCGTGGCCCAGGTCAAGGCGGCCCTACGCGCCGAGGGGTTCGAGGTGCGATGAGCACCGACCCGGCCCGCGAACCGACCCTCTGGGAGCAGAAACTCGCCGTCGATCCGGGCCACTCGTCGTGGTACGTCAAGCGGTTCCGACGTCTGGCCTCCGACGGCGTCGACATCGTCGGTGAGGCCCGCACCGTCGACGCGATGCTCGATCGGCGCTCGCGAGTCCTCGACGCCGGGTGCGGTCCCGGTCGGGTTGGCGGCCACCTCCACGCGGCTGGCCACACTGTCGTCGGCGTCGACATCGACCCGGTGCTCATCGAGGCGGCCGAGCACGACCACCCTGGACCGACCTGGCTCGTCGGGGACCTGGCGGTCCTCGATCTGGCCGCGCGCGGCATACCGGAGCCGTTTGACGTTGTCGTGTCCGCGGGGAACGTCCTTCCCTTCGCGGCCCCGTCGACCCGCGCCGACATCCTGCGCCGCTTCTGGGAACACCTCGCCCCCGGTGGCCGCGCGATCATCGGCTTCGGCACCGACCGCGGCTACGAGGCCGACACGTTCCGTGAGCACGCCGCGGCCGCCGGGTTCCACGAGGACCTGCTGCTGTCGACGTGGGACCTGCGCCCGTATGCCGCCTCGTCCGACTTCCTCGTCGCCGTCCTGCGTCGCGGCTCGGGGGTCGGCCCCGCGTAGAGGAGAATGGTGGGCATGTCCGTCGCTCTCGGTATGCCGTCCATCCCCTCGCAGCCTGTCATCGCTCCGCGGCGAGCGTCGCGCAAGATCCAGGTGGGCAAGGTGGCCGTCGGCGGTGACGCCCCGATCTCGGTGCAGTCGATGTGCACGACCCTGACCGCCGACGTCAACGCGACGCTGCAGCAGATCGCGGAGTTGACCGCGTGCGGGTGCGACATCGTCCGGGTCGCGTGCCCCAGCCAGGATGACGCCGACGCGCTCGGGGACATCGCCCGCAAGAGCCAGATCCCCGTCATCGCGGACATCCACTTCCAGCCCAAATATGTGTATGCCGCGATCGACGCAGGGTGTGCCGCCGTGCGGGTCAACCCGGGCAACATCCGCCAGTTCGACGACCAGGTCGGCGAGATCGCCCGCCGGGCCAAGGCCGCCGGCGTGTCGATCCGGATCGGCGTCAACGCGGGGAGCCTGGACAAGCGGCTGCTGGAGAAGTACGGCAAGGCCACACCTGAGGCGCTCGTCGAGTCGGCGGTCTGGGAGGCGAGCCTCTTTGAGGAGCACGACTTCCACGACTTCAAGATCTCGGTCAAGCACAACGACCCGGTCATCATGGTCAAGGCCTACGAGATGCTCGCCGAGCGGGGCGACTGGCCGCTGCACCTCGGCGTGACCGAGGCGGGGCCGGCCTTCCAGGGGACGATCAAGTCGGCGGTTGCCTTCGGGGCGCTGCTCTCACGCGGCATCGGCGACACGATCCGGGTCTCGCTGTCGGCTCCTCCGGTCGAGGAGGTCAAGGTCGGCAACCAGATCCTGCAGTCGTTGGGGCTCAAGCCCCGCAAGCTCGAGATCGTCTCGTGCCCCTCGTGTGGGCGCGCTCAGGTCGACGTCTACACGCTGGCCGACCAGGTGACGGCCGGTCTGGAGGGGCTGACCGTGCCCTTGCGGGTTGCCGTCATGGGCTGCGTCGTCAACGGGCCGGGCGAGGCTCGCGAGGCCGATCTTGGTGTCGCGTCGGGAAATGGCAAGGGTCAGATCTTCGTCAGGGGCGAGGTCATCAAGACCGTGCCCGAGAGCCAGATCGTCGAGACCCTCATCGAGGAGGCCATGCGCTTGGCCGAGGAGATGGGCGAGCCGGTCGACGGCGACGCTGGGGCTGGCGCGCCCACGGTGACTGTCAGCTGACAATTGCTGATTCGAGGTATTCCGCCATCGTCTGGTGACGGCGGAATACCTCGACCGGGCTGATGGGGAGGGTCATCCCTCCGGGTGAGCGCCGCCCCTCGGCAGTCGTCGGTTGAGGGAGAAGAGCCGTCCGAGGACGGGCATGAGGACGATGTTCAGTCCATGCAGGATGCCGATGATGAGCAGGATCCCCCCGATCCGCCCCACCTCGAACGCCAACTGCTCGGCGGTGACGCGCTCACTGAACGTGTTGGCCCAATCGACCGTCGGTGCGAATCTCACCGTGAACAGGATGTATGCCGTGAAGATGAGGTAGTAGACAACGTCCGTGAGCACGATGTAGCTCTTGCCGGTCAGCGGATTGTCGTAGAAGACGTCAGCGGCATACGCCCGGCCGAACCTCTTGATGAAGGGGCCGAGCCAGAGGGCGATGGCAATCAGGGCCACGTTTGTCGCGACCTCGAGGATCCACCAGTTCACGATCAGTCCTTTCGAGTCTCGCGGAACCAACAGGATGAGTGCCGCGCCACAGACGACCGTCAGGCCAATCCCGATCCACCCGGCACGGCGGCGGCGGGCACGGCGGGTCAGGTCATCGGCGATCGACCGGCCAACGCGTTCGAAGAGGTCAGGCGATGGCTGCCGGCCGGTCCGGTCGGCAAGGGCGTCGCGTAGGCGCGACTCGGTCGTGGTCACTGTCGAGCCTCCAAACTGGATTCCATGGTGCGCAGGCCACGTTGCAGGTGGGTCTTCACCGAGTTGCGCGAGATCTGCAAAGTGGCGGCGATCTCGTCGATTCCCAGGTCGAGGTAGTAGCGAAGGACGAGGCAGTCACGCTGCCGCAGGGGCAGCCGTCGCAGCGCGGCGATGACCTCGGCACGACTCTCCAGGTCAGCGGCGGTGGCTTCGGCCGACGGTTCGTCCGGCTGGGCGGGTGGGCGGTGTCGGAAAGACATCAGGCCCCGCCGGTTGTGGTCGCGTGCCAGGTTGATGACGATCGAGCGCAGGTATGCCGTGGCCCGCTCCGCGTCGCGGATCCGGTCGAGCGAGCGCGAGAGCCTGATGAAGGCCTCCTGGACTAGGTCCTCCGCGGCCGTTCGGTCGTCGACGAAGAACCGGGCGAGGGAGGTGAGCCGGGCGGCCTCCGCCTGGAAGAGCGTGGCGATGAGCCCGGCAGGATCGATCCCGCCGGCCGGGTCTGGCATCGGCGTCACTCGTGGGACGGCAGTGGCCTCCATTGCATCGACAGACGACTGGGACGGCTTCCCGGGCGACAAGCCGGTCATGTGAGATTCGCGTCACAGTCATGGTGTCGCCCGACGACCGCCGGTGTCCGTCGATTCAGGTATCCGGCCGCACCGGCCGCACCACTCCAGCACAAGGAGAACACCATGGGTCTGTCGAATCCTCGCCGCGTTCCCAGAACGGTCGCGGCTGCTGCGATCCTCGTGGTCATCGGGATACCGGTCGCCTGGGGCGCTGCCGCTTTGGTGACGGGGGCGAACCTCTCGGACCTGCAGCCGGCGGCGGCGTCGGCCTTCGACGGCGCGTCGGCCAAGGTCACCGTGGTCTCACACCGAGACTCGACGACGACGGTATTGCGTGTGCACGGCGTCGGCGCGTCGGCGGTCGGGAAGACCTACGGCGCCCATCTGCACGAGGGCATGTGTGTGGCCGGCGACGGCTCGCGCGCCGGTGGGCATTACAACCACACGAAGGTCCTCGGCGACCCGATCACGATCAGCGCCCAGACCGAGGTCTGGCTCGATGTCACGATCGACGAGACCGGCGACGCGACGGCGGTGTCGCACGTCCCGTTCGCGGTGGTGCCGGGTCAGCGGTCGGTCGTCATCCACGCCGTCGCGACCGATCCCGACACTGGGCTGGCCGGCCCGCGCCTGGCCTGTCTGCCGGTGGAGTGGACACCATGACAGCGGTTCTCCGATGGGGCCTCGCCGGGTTGGCCTGCGCCGTCGTGGCCCGCGTCGGCATGATGCTGCTGACCAGGCATCCGGAACCGACTAGGTCGGGCACCGTGGCCATCCTGGTCGTCTTCACGCTTGGCGGCTTGGCGGTCGGGGTCGTGGACGCCGCTCGCCGGGCCGGACGCACGCCGTGGACCCGTCTCGTTGCCCTTGTCGGGGTGGGCATATTTCTCGGTGCAGGCGCGGTGTTCTTGCCGTCGACGCTCGTGGGCGGCGCGGTCCTCTCGCGTCGACGAGTCCCGACCTGGGCGCGGCTGGCTGCGGTTGTCGCAGTCCTCGGCTGGGGGATGGCGATGGTTCGCTTCGCCAGCGCGGACAACGACCCGCTGGGGCTGTATGTGGCAACGCCTCGCTTCCTCGCCGGTGCAGGGCTCATGGCCGGTGTCGGGCTCGCGATGGCCTGGGGCTCCTCCCGAGTCTTCGCCCCGTGGGCGCCGATTCGAGGCATTTCGGCATTGCCTGGCGACGCCGGAATACCTCGAATCGGGCGGTAGGGGCGCAGGCATGGCACTCTGTATGCCGTGCTGCGCACCCACACGCCCGTCCGGGCACTGACGCCGGCCGATCGCGACGAGGCGTTGGCGTTGTGCGCGCGCGACCCGGCCGCGAACTGCTTTGTCGCCGGCCGGATCGAAGAGGGTGCCCTGCACTCGATGCCGGGTGCCCTGCTCGGAGTCCCCGGCCAGGACGGAGACCTGCGCTCGGTCGCATGGGCCTCGGCCAATCTGGTGCCCGTCGAGTGCGACCTCCCGAGCCTCGATGCGATCGCCGCCAAGGTCCGTCGATGGCGGCGGCACTGCGCGTCGATCTTCGGCCCGGTCGACCAGGTCGCCGGCTTGTGGGAGCGTCTCGGGCCCGCCTGGGGGCCGGCTCGGACGATCAGACGCGAACAACTGCTCATGTCGACCGGCGTCGATCCGGGGGACTGGGGGGTCGCGATCGATCCCCGGGTGCGGCTGGCCAGGATGGACGAGCTCGACCTGGTCGTTCCGGCGGCCGCTGCGATGTTCACCGAGGAGATCGGTTACCCCCCGTTCGTCGGGTCCTCAGCGAACTATCGGGCCGTCGTCTCCGGGCTGATCCGGTCGGGACGGACCTACGTGTGGGTCGATCAGGGGCGCGTGCTCTTCAAGGCCGACGTGGGGTCGGTGGGCGTCGATGCTGCGCAGATCCAGGGCGTGTGGCTGGCGCCTGCGTTGCGCGGTCAGGGCTTGGCGACCTCGCTCATGGCCGCGGTGACCTCTGCCGTGCTGCGCGGCATCGCCTCCGAGGCGACCCTCTACGTCAACGACTTCAACACCCCGGCCATCGCCACCTACGAGGCCGTCGGGTTCCGACGGGTCGGCACCTTCGCCACCATCCTGCTCTGAGACGCAGAGTGCGTGACGGAGTGCGGTTGAGGGGGTGATCACCCCCTCTCACGCACTCCGTCACGCACTCCGTCACGCACTCAGGTCCATCGATCGGCGCTCAGCCCTTGCCGTTGTCCTTCCATGCGACCCGGACGAGCTGCAGTTGACCAAGCTCCACGAGCTCGGCGTCGTCGCTCGCCTTGTGGACCTGGGTGGTCAGCAGGTAAGAGCCCTCGCCGAGCAGCGAGGACACGTCGATGACACCGGACGACTCCTCATCCGTGGTGAGGAATTGCGAGCCACCCGTTGAGAACCGGGCGGGGTCGTGCTCGAGGATCGGCGTGACCCGGTCGGTCCGGGAGTTGTAGCTGTAGACGCGCGCCAGGTACTCCTGGTTGCCCGGGTCCTCCTGCAGGAGCAGCTGCCCGCCCTTGTCGGCCACCGTCAGGTTGTCGAGCATGTGCAGACCCTCG
>Ga0208196_1002044_pt1 | contig 19794 bp, 22 predicted proteins | sample AD_JPNNA7_MetaG_FD_184443 | JGI IMG/M metagenome (GOLD analysis project Ga0208196, IMG submission 184443) | Active sludge microbial communities of municipal wastewater-treating anaerobic digesters from Japan - AD_JPNNA7_MetaG (SPAdes) (version 2) | ecosystem: Engineered > Bioreactor > Anaerobic...
CGGCTACCTCGAAGCTGACGACGTGATGAAGAAACAGGCCCTCGACCATCTCGAAGCGCCAAGATCGGGTTGGCACGCCACGAAGAAGGCGTCATCGCACGTGCTCGCTCTTCTTGAGGCGCTATAATTATGGGAACACCGTCCCGCACACGGCACGGCTTTCCCGCGAGTCCAGGCCGGCACCTGGGACTGGCGTCCCATAATCCCGATGGTCCCATAACCATCATAGGTCAGGCACTTAATGGCGTGGCCACGCCGCGAGCGGAAAACAAAGAGCGCCCCGGTTTGAGGGTCGCTGGCCAGCGCCTGACGGCACAGCGCCGCCAGGCCATCGATGCCGCGGCGCAAGTCCACCGGTTCGACGGCCAGCAAGATGCGCATCTGCGGCGTGATCTGGATCATGCCCGCCTCCAGAACGCTTGGGCGACGCCCACCACCGTCGCTGGATCGCACGGCAGCTCCAGCGTCATCTTGGCCCCCGCCCGGTCGCAGAGCTCAATGCGGCACAGGGTGGCGGCTTGGGCCATGCACTCGGGTGGCTGCACTTCCACAAACGACACTGGCGCCAGGGGCAGTGCCCCAGCGGCAGCAGCCACCTGGCGCTTGAGTTTGTTGTAGTCCAATCGCAGGGTCCGCGCCACCGTCCCCACACCGTGGGTGAGGGCTAAAGTCGCGGCGGATGTCCAGAGGGCCTGCGGCAGTCGAATGGTCCCAGATTGGCACTGGCGCCAACGGTCCAACTGGTGGCGGAGCTGCTTGAGGTCGGTTGCTGAGAATTGCGTTCGTGGCATAGTCGGTTCGTATCTCTTGTCTGCCACGAACCGTAGCCGCCGCCGATTTGCCGCTCACGCACTATTGCCGAAGCAACACGTCATGGCAGAGCATTGACATTCGACGGTCGAATGCGCGCGAGGACCCTGAAGCAGAGACCTTCAGCATTCGATGCGCAACGCGCAACCAGCCGCCGGCTCACCCGAACCGGCGTTTGAGCCTGTCCGCATCGTAGGCGCGGCGCTCTGCGGAGGTCATGGTCGCGAAGTCGGGCGAACCGTCAGGGCGGACCGGCCAGGCGGGTGCGTTGGCCGCGGGGCCGGCTGGTGGCTTCGGAGCGGCTCCGGGCGCGATTGCCGGGGCGAGCGGATTGGCCGCGACGGGGACGCTGACGCGCGTCGGGCTGCCGCCGTAGCTCATGGCCTGATCCGTCAGAAGGAGATCCTTCTCGAGAGGCCGTTTTGGCTGGAGACCCAGCTTGCCCAGAATGTTGTGATAGGCGCGGACGGCTTCGTCGGGCGCAATCCGGCCGTCGGTGATGAGGCGGAGCATCTCGATGAAGGCGAGCTGGTGTTCGGCGTTGTTGATCTTGCGTCCGAACAGGGCGACGCGCGCGCCGTATTTCTGGGCGTCGTGGATGAGCCGGAAGGCGTCGTGGGTGGTGCCGGCGCTGCCCCCAAGGACGCCGACGATCAGGTTGGGATCGTATTGGGCCAACTCCTCCATGAGGCGGGGGCCGTGATAGGCGATTTTGAGAAAGAGCGGGCGTCCGGCGCTTGTGACGCCGGCGAGACTGCGCACGATGTTGTCGTTGATGAACTCGCCGAGCTTTTCGGGTGGAATGCCGTTTGCCACGTTGGGATCGAAGACTTCGAGGAAATAGCGGAATTTCTTGCGCTCCGCCTCGATGCGAAACTCCTTGAACGCCTGGAGTGAAGCCAGATCCTGCTCGAGATTGTTGACGAAGGTGATCGAGTACAAACCCAGGTTGGCGCCCGGAACATCGTCGGCGCTCCGGTCGCACTGGGCCTGGCCGCATTGAATGTGATCGATGGTCGCGCTGCGGAACGGATGCGACGGCTCGTGCAGATACGATCCGTGGCGCACGGCCCACACATCTGTCGCGTCGTTGGCGCGGGCGGCTGGAGTGACGTGCGACTTGCGGAAAAGCCCTTCCTTGATCGCCAGTTGCTCGTTCACGCTGGCGGACATGAGCATGATGTCGACCAGGCCCTGGCCCACGACCTCGCGGATGATGTCGAGAAACTCGGGCAGATTGCGATGCCCGAACTCCTCACGCGTCCAGACTTCGGGAGAGAACCGGGCGGCCTGCGCTCCGTGCGAGGAGAGGTAATGCCGAGGGCCCATGGCCCGCACGCCGAACGCCATGTCGGCGTCCTTGGCATCGGCGAGAATGAAAGCGCGGGAAGCCGGGTTGGCCTTGATCTCCGCGAGTTTGGCGTCCAATGACTTCATCCATCGGTCCTTTTTGTGTGGCTCGGGCTAGCCCGCATAGCAGTCATCTTGCGAAGTCAGACTATCCTCTGCACCGTCGGGGTGTAAGACATGCGGGCTAGTCGTTTTTCAGCCTGGCCACGATCTGGTCCGTGACGGCCTGGACCAGTTCTTCGGCCTCGGGATCGAGTCCCAGCATCGTTTCGCGCGCGGGAATCTGGCACGTGACGCCCGGGCGCCACTCGTCGTTGTTGCAGAGTTCGCACTCCTTGAGGCCGTAGCGAGGGTCGACGAACCCGAGGTTCTGTTTGATCTTGAGCAAGTCCTGGAGTTGGCCGGGGGTGAAGGTGTTGAGCGGTTTGCCCAGTTGCACCGCCACGGTCAGGGTGCGGCAATACGCCTCGATGATTTCGATGCGCCAGTAAGCCTCCTCGACGCTGTTGTGGCTCCAGGCGACCACGCCGTGGTTGGCCATGAGGATCGTGTTGTGTTTGTCGACCAGGTCGGCGACCAGGCGGCCCATCTCGGGCGATCCGGGCGTGCGGTAGGGGGCGATGGCCACGGCGCAGAACACCTCGTACTCGGGAATCATGCAGGTGGGCGGCTCGACGCCGGCCACCGCGAAGGCGGTTGCGTAGGGGGGATGGCAATGCACCGACGCGACATCGAGCGGCTGGCGCTTCATCATCTGGAGATGCATCAGAATCTCGCTGGTGCGCTTCTTGGTCCCGCATAACTGAGCGCCCTCGAAATCCACCAGGCACATGTCCTCCGGTTTGAGCGAGCCTTTGCTGACGAGTGTGGGCGTGCAGAGCGCCAGGTCCTCCCCGACACGAATCGCTATGTTCCCGCCATTGCCGTCGACGTACTCCCGCTGCCAGAGGCGGTGGCCCACTTCGCACATCTGCTGCTTCAGGTCGTGGCAGTACGGAGAATTGAAGAAGGCGTCCAACTCCGCTCGGGGGCTCTTCGAGGTCTGGGGGCGCGCCGGGGGCGACGGACGGACGTCCGTCGGGAGGGGAGCTTGAGCCGACCGCAGGGGCGTCGCGGGGCGGGGATGGTCGATTTGCTCGCGCAGGAGGTCGCGCGCCGAGGGCGTCAGAATGGCGTCGCCGGGAATGGCCTTCAGATCCTCGCCACGCCGGATCATCTCTTCGACATCACGCAGACTGTAGACTTTTTTCATGCCAGGGGAGTGTAGAAAACATCGTCGACGATAGCCACCGTGATGGCGTCCACCGGCGTCGGCTGCGCGAAGGGCATCGCCGCTTCGCGTCCCTCGACGTATCCGACCGTGTCGCCGAGACCGCCGCCCAAATCGTCATAGGCCACCAGAGAGAAATCCTTGCTCAAGCCGGTTGGCGGATTGTGGCGATGCTGGAAGTGATCGCGTGTGAATGGGCTGATCAGAAGCCATCGCGCCCCGCAGAAGGCGGGAATGGTCTGGCTCAACGTGACGCGACCGATGACGCTGCCCACTCTCATGTCAGCCTGCCTCCGAGTCCACAACGCCGATCACCAGCCAGCGCGCAGGGCTTCTCGGATCGCCGACAGCCGACCGAGTGGCGGCGCCGTCGGAGGAAATGATCACCCGCTGATGCAGGCCGGCTCCGTGCGGATCGATGGCCACCTGCGGCGGGCCTTCCGCCCCGCCAGCCGCGTTGATGGGCTGGCAGATCACCATGCGCCAGCCGTCGAAACTCGCGTGTTTGCGCGTGGCGATGAGACTGCCTTCGACCCGGGCGAGGAGCATACAGAGGCGCCCTTCAGAAGATTCTGAGCTTGTCCACCATCACGCATCGCCGCATGCGGGTGAACGTGCGTGGGTTGCAGATGCCTTCGCCAGTGGTCGTCGCGATCGAGAAATTCGGGTATCCCTCGCCTCCGTTGCCCAGGCCGGCCAGGCACGACCCGTTCTTGACGAAGAGGGTCGTTTCGAGCGCTTTGGCCATGGCGGTCATGTTGGCGACGTCGTGCGAGTGGATCATGGCCGAGTGCTTGTAGCCACGCTCGGCGATGCGCGCTCCCTCGATCCCTTCCTCGACGCTTCGCACCCGGACCACGGGCAGGAACGGCATCATCTGCTCTTCCTGGACGAATGGATGATTCGCCTCGGTCTCGGCGAACAAGAGCGGCGCCCCGGCGGGGGCATTGATGCCGGCCGCCTGCGCGAGAACGGGGACATCCTTGCCGATCAGAGCTCTGTTCACGACCGGCTCGGCGCATCCGCCACCATGGCCCGGGAGGAAGGTGAACGCGGCCTGGGTGAGACGTTCGACCTGGGCGCCGGACAGACGGCAGGCGCCGTTCTTTTCGAGCGCAGCGAGGAACGCGTCGAAGACGCGATCGAGCACGAACACCTCCTTCTCCCCAATGCAGAGCACGTTGTTATCGTAGGCCGCTCCGAGGATCACTTGCCGGGCGGCTCGTTCGAGGCAGGACGTGCCGTCCACCAGGACGGGCGGGTTGCCGGGCCCGGCGCAGACTGCGCGCTTGCCGCTGGCCATGGCCGCCTTAACCACGCCTGGGCCGCCGGTGACACAGAGGAGCTTGACGTGCTCGTTTTTGGCGAGCGCCTGGAAGGAATCGAGTGTGGGCGGGTCGATCAGGCACGCCAGGTTCTCGATACCCAACTCGCGGTGGATGGACTCGTTGAATACTCGCACCGCCGCCAGGGCGCACTTCGCGGCTCCGGGATGAGCGTTGAAAACGACGGAGTTGCCCGCGGCCACCATGCTGATGATGTTGCACGCCACCGTAGGAATCGAGTGCGTGGACGGCGTCACGGCGCCGATCACTCCGAACGGGGCGCACTCTTCGAGCGTGATCCCGTGATCCCCGCTCAGGCCGTAAGGTTGCAGGAACTCGACGCCCGGCACGGCGCGCAGTCCTTCGAGCTTCTCGATCTTGTGGTCCAGGCGCCCAATCTTCGTCTCATCGAGTTCGAGCCGGCCCCATTCCTTCGACTTGGCGCAACAGATCTCCTTGATGATGCGGACGACCGTGTTGCGCCCTGCCACCCCCTTTTCGGAAAGCTGCCGATAGGCCGCATGCGCCGCCGCGCACGCCTCATTCGCGTCGCCGAATACGCCGTAACGCCCGGGCCGCGACGCCGGAGCATGGGTGGGGCCGGGACGATCGCACGCTGGAGAAGGCGCAGCGGCCGGTGTGCCGGCCTTGCCCGCACCTGAAGGGGCGCTGCGCCCCAGGCGTCCCAGGACTTCCTGGACGATGTCGCGGATGAGAGGTTCGTTCGCTTGCGAGCTCATAACGGAAAACGTGGTCTATGTTTGGGTCTTTCAGGCGCGGGCCGCCTCGGTTCCGCACCGGGGTGCAGGCCCGGGAACACATTCTGCCTCGATGCGTCGCCTGTTGCCTTTCATGCGGGCTTTGCCGTCGCGCCGCTTCGCGCGGTATAAATCTGGCGTCCCAGCACGTCGACGCTGTCCACGATGCCGATCACAACAGCGTCCACAGGGCAGTCCTTGAGTCCGGGGGCAAGTCGAGCGGAACTCCCCTGGCAGAACAGCACCAGCTCACCCTCGCCGGCCCCCACGCTATCCACCGCGACAATCGTGTTCACACCCGGACGGAACCGGGTCGGATCCTTGTCGTCAACCAGCATCGGACGCAGCATGAGCAGCTTGCGGCCGTTCATGTGCGCGTCCTTCTTGGTGGCGACCACTGAGCCTTCAACGTGAGCAAGGTACATAACGGCTGGGCCAAAGTCTCATGCGCAATCCCCGAGCCGCGAGACGAGGCTGGAACGGTCACCCGCTTCCGGCCTCGTGCCCGGCGGTTCCCGCCTCGAGGATCGGACCGTCATTTCCTCTTCGGCATGACCGCGTCCACATCCGGGTGCGGACGGGCGATGACATGGACGCTGATCAGTTCGCCCTGGATCGATTTCACGGCCTGGGCTCCGGCGTCCACCGCGGCTTTCACGGCCGCGACGTCGCCGACCACGACGGCTGTGACCAGGGCGTTGCCGACCTGTGTCATCGGTCCGGCCAGTTCAACATTCGCGGCCTTGAGCATTGCATCGGTGCCCTCGACAAGGGCGACCAGGCCGCGGGTTTCAAGGAGTCCTATGGCTTGTGGCATGTGGAGTTCTTTCGAGAGTTGAGAGTTGGATGCTGTGTGGGATGAGAGTCGGGTCAGGCTGGAGTTGAAAGATGGGTCTGCGGCACCGGCTTCGTTGTTGACGAACCACGACGATCCAGCCAGCGCTTGACCTCGCGGGCCACGACGAGTTCCTCGTTGGTGGGGATGACCAGCACGCGCACGCGGGATTCCGGCGCGCTGATGACAGCCTCCTGGGCGCGCACCTTCACGTTCGCGTTCGCATCCAGAACGACGCCCAACTGATCCAGGTCGGCGCAGATGGCCGCCCGAAGCTCGGATCGGTTCTCGCCAATACCCGCTGTAAATACCAGGGCGTCCGCCCCGTTGAGTTGGGCGAAATAGCCGCCGATCCATCGGCGGACCTCGTGCACGAACACCTCGAGCGCCAGGCGCGCCTGGGCGTTGCCCCCCTGCGCCGCCGTCCAGACATTGCGCACGTCGTTCGACACGCCGCTCAGGCCCTTGATTCCGCCCTCGTTGCAGAGCTGGCGTTCAGCCTCCTCGACAGTCAACCCAAGCGCCCGAATCGCAAAGGGAAAAGCCATCGCGTCCAGGTCGCCCACCCGGTTGTTGTGCGGCACACCCGATTGCGGGCTCATCCCCAGACTGTTGCCAACCGCCACGCCATTGCGGATGCCGCTGATGCTCGAGCTCCCGCCCAGATGACAGGAAACGACGCGCAAGGCAGGCTCGCGCACCGGCGTGCTGCCGTCGTCGACGTAAAGACGCCGCGCGCGTTCGGCCACATCGTCGCGCCCGAGCAGTTCGGCGCTGCGCTCGGCGATGAACTTGTGGCTGGCGCCATGGAAGCCCCAGCGACGCACTCCCGCATCGCACCACGACGCCGGCACAGCGTAGCGCATCGCCGCCTCGGGCGCCCATTGGTAAAACGCGGTTTCGAACAAGCCCACCAGGGGAACCTCCGGCAGGCGCTGCGCGAACAGGCGGATGCCGCGCACATACGCGGGATTGTGGGCCGGGGCGAGCTGATTGAACGCCTCCATCGCCGCAACCGCCGAATCATCCAGGCGCACACAGCCGCTCACGCCTTTGGCCACAACGGTCTTGAAACCCACCGCGGCGATCTCGCGCTCGGATGTCACGACCCCGGAACGCTCGAGATCCGCCAGACAATCCTCGATGGCCCGTGCGTAATCGCCCACTTGCTCGAAGCCGCCCTTGTGAAGCAGCCGCTCCCCATCCGCAAAGTCAAAGAGCCGCCACTTGAGCGAGGTCGAGCCGATGTTCGCGACAAGGATCTTCATTCGGGAAGAGGTCCGGTCGGCAGCGACCCGCGCTGCCGATTGCGCGTCACCCGAGCTTATTGGAGCCACTTGCCGAGCGCGCTCAGACCCTCATGCGGTCGGGGGATCACTTGCACGCTGACAACCTGGCCGACTTGCGCGGCCGCGGCCGCGCCGGCGTCGGTGGCCGCTTTGACAGCCGCCACGTCGCCGCGGAAGATCGATGTCACATAACCGCTCCCGATCTTCTCCCAGCCCAGGAGGACTACGTTGGCGGCCTTGAGGGCGGCGTCGCTCGCCTCGAGCAAGGCGCAGAGGCCCTTGCACTCGATCATTCCAATCGCTTGTTGTACCATAACAGAGATTCCTTGATGGTTGGTTTAGAGCAATCTTGAGGATTCTACTTGCCTCCGGATTTGGCCGCATCACCCACGAAGGCCCGAAGGAGATCCTCGTGCGGACGCGCGATAATGTGGGAGCTGATCAATTCGCCCACTTTGCTCGCCGCCTTCGAGCCCGCATCCACCGCCGCCTTGACGCTCCCCACGTCCCCACGCGCCAGCACGGTGATCATCCCACCCCCGATCGGGATGGTCTTGACGAGGGTCACGTTTGCGGCCTTGACCATCGCGTCGCTGGCCTCGACGGCGCCAACGTAGCCTTTGGTTTCGATCATTCCGAGTGCTTCGCTCATAATCAGTCTGTCGTTAGTGGTTCTCGTTCGGAAACTCGCCCGGGGCGCCACGCGCCCGCGATCCCGCTGTTCACTTCATCAGTTGACCAACTCACACGGTGTCCCCGGCAACAGGTTGCACGCATTCCCCTCGTCCGTGTCAATGTGCGCCTCGAGCTTGAAACTCGCATCCACCCGGCACAAAAGCCTGTCGAAAATAATCCCGCACGGACCGCCGATCTTCAGCCGTATCTCATCCCCGCTCTTGACCCCATAAAACGCGGCGTCGTCCGGATGCATGTGCACGTGGCGCAACGCGCGAATGACACCCTGCTCCATCTCGAAAAACCCCGCTGGCCCCATCAACATGCAGCCCGGCGTCCCCTTGATGTCCCCTGAAATCCGCAGCGGGATGTCAAATCCCAGCGCGATCGCATCCGTATAGGCCAACTCGACCTGATTCAGATTGCGGCACGGCCCTAGAATCCGCAGGTTCGATATAACACGACTGCGCGGGCCAATCAACGTCACGGTCTCCTTCGCCGCGAAGGCCCCGGGCTGGTAGAGCTCCTTATGCACACGGAGCTGGGCCCCCTTGCCAAACAACGCCTCGACCGCCTCAGGCGTCAAATGGCAATGCCGGGCGCTCACGTTCACAACAAGCGGGTTGGGAGCTAACGCGACTTTCGGCAACGGTTTGCCCAACTTCTGGTAGACCATCTGACGCACCAGATGCTCGACAACCGCACGATGCGTAACTGGCACTGTTGGTGTCATCAACTGACCGAAATCCTTCTTGTCCGCACTCAGATGTCAACTGGAATCTTGCAAAATGTTTCAAAATCTCTCACAAGCAGGGCGCGTGCAGCCTGAAGAACGCCAACATCGCATTGAAGAATATCTTCAGCGCGTCGAATTCGCCTCTCTCGAAGAACTCGCGCGCGAGGTCGGAGCCTCCCTGTCGACCGTCCGTCGCGACCTGGCGGTGCTCGAAGGCGGGGGCGGCATTCGACGCACCCACGGCGGGGCGCGCATCCTGAATCCGCGCACCGACGAGTTCGCGTTCAGTGCGCGCGACACGCATCAACTGGCGGAGAAAGAGGCCATCGGACGGCTGTGCGCGGAGTTGATTCTGCCGGGCCAGAGCGTCATCATCGACGCGGGGACGACGGCCTACCACGCGGCCCGCTATCTTGAATCGAAACGCCCGCTCATCATCACCAACTCGCTCCCGGTCGCGAATCACTACGCATCGAACAACATGGTCGAGATCGTGGTGACAGGCGGGGTGGTCTATCCGCGCCTGGGTGTTCTCGTCGGTCCCCTGGCTATCGAGTCCCTCACGCGCCTGCATGCCGACGTGGCCATCATGGGCGCAGGCGGGATAACATCCGACGGGATCTCGAATTCCCACGTCCTGCTCATCGAAATCCAGCGCGCGATGATGAGAGCCGCGCAAACGGTGGTGTTCTGCATGGACCACACCAAATTCGGGCGCAAGTCTATGGTCCATCTCTGCGGGTTCGAGCGGGTGCGCGCCGTTGTGGCGGACACCAACGCGCCGGCGGATCTGGTGCAGGAACTCAGGTCGAAGGGACTCGATGTGTTGCAGGCCCCGCTACCTCTTCAGGCGTGACGTGCCGCGCAGCGCCCGCATGCACCGGAAAACGCGTCCGGGCGCCGTATTGCACGTTCCCCTCGATCGCCAGGACCCCCTCCGCCAGCAGCGGCATCCGAGAGGTCGCGGCCGGGTCCGACGGACTTGAAGTCATCGGCGAGAGGAGGATCGAGCCTGCGCGTTGGGGAACCAACCAGCCTGTGAACACAACGAATTCTCCAGTCGTGCGATGCACGCCTTTGACCTCGAACGCTAGACTGCGAGCCTGCCGCGTGGCGTCATCCTTGTGCTGAGCTGCCGCCCAATCCACCGTCCCCCGATATTCCGAGCCGTCGGCATCGGTAATCGTCAAGCCCGATTGCGTCAAATCGAGGTCGAAGCTCTCGAGCACCGCCGGCATGGGCGGCGAGTTGAAGTTGCGACGGAACTGGCTGGCCATGTTCGCGCGGATAAACTGCCGCTGGCGCGTCGTCACTTCGCTTGTCGATGTCAACCCTGCCTCGATCCCGATGTCCGTCCGAGCGGACGCGCGGGTTGGCGAGGTCGGTCTATCGACCATCGCGATCAAGACCGATGGCGGGGGCGGCTGTGTGCCCACGTCGGGAGCTGACGAATCCGCCGGCGGCGCAGAGGATGCCAGGGCAAGGATCGGTTCGGGCTGGACTGTCCTTGGCTCCGATGCCGCCGTGAGGTCTTCACGGGTTTCGGCAACGTCCGACACCCGAGGCGATGACTCAGCAACTCCCGACTCCACAACCTCGGCGCGCGCGGAATCCGTCACATCCTCCGTCGCCGGAACGGCGTCCATGATCGGCTCGGGCTGATCGCTGCCCATGACGAGACTCCCTGCCGGGTCTTCGGATTGGATCTGATCCGTTGCGTTTGGAGGCGCAGCTTCCTGCTTTGCCTGTTGTGCAGGGGCAATGCTCCATTGCAGCTCCCCATCGCTTCCGGTGGGACAGGTCAAGTCGGGCTCGGAGTTCGGCAGAAGAACTCGAGGCAGCTCCGACTTGATGGACCAGTAACAGTTCGAAACGCCTGTGCGGCGCGTCCCGGCGGGTGCCCCGCCCCCCTGGCCGTGCAGAAGCGCTATCACCACCACAAGCGCGCCACCGGCAACCGTGGCAGTCAAACGCCAATGCGGCACCAGCAAGGACATCACAGATCGGGGCAGCACCGCGCATGGCTTCCTGAATGCCGACCGCACCGCCGCGAGAACGTCTTCCCGGATCGCCTGCGGAATCGGGAATCGGTGGGTGATGAGGGCGCCCCGCTCCTTCGCATAGACGGCGAGGCGTGTGCCCAGTGGATGCCCGACATCCCGGCGTGCAAAGTCGGGCGGATAGGGCATATCCAGAGACTCCTGCACATCACTTTTCCGGAGCGGTTCGAGCGTCTGCATTCGCTGCAAACACATCCGCAACCGCCGCAACAGCAGGTCCGGACTCACATCGAACGCCGCAGCCACCTCGGCCTCCGGAAGCTCGCTGAAAAACCACAACTCGGCCAACTCGATACATGGCCCGCCAAACCGGTCGAATTGACCGCGGAGCTGCCGCATCAGCGCATTGCCGTCAACGCCGCGGCCATCACTGAGTTCCGACGCCGCCACGCTCGAGCACTGATCGCATGGCCCTTGCCCGAAGCTCTCCAGTCTTTCACGTCCGATCCGCCGCACCTCTTCCGACGCCACACGCAGCAGCCAAACACGGCAGGAGGGCGCGTCCATGACCTCGTTGATCTCGCCAACCGCACGAATAAACGTCCGGCGGCAGATTTCCGGGACCTCGGATTCCGTGACACCCGGGGCGGCAAGAAACACAAAACGCCCAATGCCGTCATAGTGAGATTCCAGCAACTGATCCCAGGCGGATTCTTTCCCCGCACGACAGCGGGCGACCAGACTCCTGTCAGTAGAGATCTTCACTGCATGCTAAGTAACGACGATTGCTTACGTCGAGTATGCAGAGATATTCTCCAGCAATCAACAAGAACTTTCAGAAAAACGCAGTCATGAATTAAGCAAGTTCATGCAAGACGCGCTGAACAGGGACTATGAGTGAATTATTCACATGCAGCACACGTCAGGGGGACTCGGGTGTTGCCTCAATCCGCAAGATTCGACCGCCGCCGAGAACCGCCTGGCCGCGGACCGCCGACTGAGGGACCAGGTCCTTGAACGGGTCAAGGAGGCCATCGGCATGCCGCTCGACCTGGGTGGGAATCGCGATCGAGCGGTTGGTCAAGACGAACTGACCGCTGAAGAGAACGGACTGGTTGAGCGAGCGATTGGTGCCCCTGACTTCAAATGCGAGATTCTTCGGGGTTGAACTCGATCCCACAGATGTCGGTCCGTGGGGGGCGGGCGCTCCCATTTTTGGCTGTCCTGCTCTGAAGCCGTTGCGTGCAGCCCTCGCGCCCGGCGGGGATGATCCCTCCTGTGCAGTCCGGCCGCCCCGAAACGCAAGCCCGACATCGAGGTTCTCAGCGATCGGTTTGGCCGCAGCCAGGAGGGTCCCCTCGTAAATCGAGCCATCGGCGTCGACGATGCGGATTGTCTGTCCGTCGCCTTCGATCCGGAATCGGCGCAAGATGGGCAAAGCCTCGGCAGTCCCGGAGGTTTCCGGATCGCCCGACTTGAACGCCACGCCCCTTTCGGACTGTGACGGGGCGGTGCTTGGCGTGCGCGCCAAGGCAACGGAGGCCGCCGGCGCATCGGGTGTTCCGGCGAGGGGCAATTCCGATGGGGTGGGAGGGGCGGCCATGGGTGGCGGCGGGGCCGTCGCGAGGACTCGCCTGTTCTCGGTGGGCTCGCCTTCGCGGGCCGCTTCGAGTGGCGATTCGAGACGCGGGTTTCTGGCCATCCAGAGCGCGCCGGCGATCACGGCGACCAGAGCCGCGCCCGTCCATGCCCACCGCATCCACCCCCCGATCCAACTCGGGTGCTGCGGACGCGCCTGCGCCGACAATGGCCTATACTGACGGCTAACCGCATCCAGAAGGACGCGTCGCGTGTGCGGCGGCAGCGTGGGCGGCGGGCCCAATCGCCTTCGACGCTCGGTGGCGTAGGCCGTCAGCCGGTCGTGGATCGCTGCTTTGGGTTCCTGGGCCATGTCGTCAGTTCATTGGACGGCAAAAAGGGGTGAGTCCTCCTATCGATCGAGTCGCGGGCGGCTTTCGAGGTTCTGGGCCAGCCGTTCGAGCCGATCGAGGCACTTGCTGAGTCGGGAGCTCACTGTCTTGACGTTCAGTCCGAGTGTTCGCGAGATTTCTTCATAGCTCAGATCGCCGAAATAGCGCAACTCGATGACCTCCCGGCATGGGTCCCCCACCAGTTCGAGGCAGCGTTCGAGCATCTGCATCTGTTCGGTGCGCTCGAGGGCCGCGTCGGGTTGTGGATCGGAGCTGGGAATGGGCGGAGCCGAGCCATGCTCGGGATCCTCGGCATCAAGCGAGACAGACGCGCGCCCGCCGCCCCGCTTGGCGGCCATCTGACGTTCCCGATAATCGCGGCCTTTGTTGGCTGCGATTCGGAAGAGCCAGGTTTGCAATGAGCTTCCGCCGCGAAAAGAGCCGAGCTTTCGAATCGCCGACAAGAAGGTCTCCTGGCAGACTTCCTCGACATCCTCGAGGGAGAAACCGGGACTGAGTTGGAATATGAAGCGACCGACGGCAGGATAGTGTCGCTCGAACACTTCCTCCCATGCGAGCGAGTCGCCCAGCCGACAACGCTCCAGGAGCTGCGCCTCGTCGGATGGACTCTCTCTGGGTGGTTCTAAGGAAAGCCTTTGCAATTGACCCCGGAGTGCTTCACCGTTTTGACATGTCGTCGCCGTTGGCGCTCATCTTTTATGAAAGCCTTCTGATCGGCAACCAATTGATGAACCGGTTGCAGGACCTGGGCTATCGGGTCGTGGTCGTCTCGGATCTCACCATGCTGACCGGGCAGGCTGCCCAGAGCAGGCCGCTGGTCTTCGTGGCCGAATTGGGCGCCATGACCGAGCGCGTCTGCGCCGCCGTGCACAGTCTCCGAGCCGCTCCGGAGACCCGTCACGTTCCGATCCTGGGCCTTCTCAAGACAACTGACACGAAGGAGGGCGAGGCTTTGACTCTGGCCGCGCAGCAGGCCGGCTTCACCCTCCTCGCGCGCGAACACGGCTTTCTAGCCCAATTGCCACAACTGCTCGAACAGGTTCTGGAAATCTGAAGGGAAGAGCGGGCCCCCGCGACTGGGGGGGCGGGTGAGGGGTTCAATGCGACGTCGAGCCGCGCGAGCGTTTTCCGGCCATCAATCGGGACAAAAGCAGAGCCATCTCGAGGGCTTGCTCGTAATTCAAGCGAGGATCAACCTGGCTGCGATAGGCACGCGCCAGGTCGGCCTCCGTGACACCACTCGCCCCTCCGACGCACTCGGTCACGTCGTCCCCCGTCAATTCAAAATGGACTCCACCGAGGTGAGTGCCGCCTTCTTGCAGGATGTGAAAGGCCTTTTCCAGCTCGTCGAGGATCCGATCGAATCGGCGGGTCTTGACTCCGCTGCTGAGCGACTCGGTGTTCCCGTGCATCGGATCGCAGCTCCAGAGCACAACCTTGCCCGCCCGCCGCACCGCATCCACAATCGGCGGCAACAGCGACTCGATTCGGTCCGCACCGAATCGCGTGATCAGGGTGAGCCGCCCCGATTCGTTCCTGGGGTTAAGCCGCTCGCAGAGGGCGATCGCCTCGTCGCTTGAGACTGTGCCGCCCAGCTTGATGGCGATCGGGTTCTGAATGCCGCGAAAATACTCGATGTGCGCCCCGTCCAACGCCCGGGTCCGGTTGCCGATCCAGGGCAAGTGCGTGGCCAGGTTGTACCATCCCTCGCGCCACGGGACCCGACGCGTCTGGGCCTGTTCATAGAGCAGATGCAGGCCCTCGTGGCTCGTAAAAAAATCGACCTGGCTGCTGTCGCCCAGGGTCCCTCCAGTGAGGGTTTCCATGAACCGCAACGATTCGCCGATGGATTCAACCATCCGGGTGTACTCGGCGGCCAGGGGTGATCGGCGCACAAATCCCAATTCCCAATACTCGGGGTGGTGCAAGTCCGCGAACCCGCCGTCGATCAGGGCGCGGATGAAATTGATGGTCAAGGCCGAGCGCTCATAGCCTCGCAGCAGCAATTCCGGATCCGGCGTGCGGTCCGCAAGGCTGAAATTCGCCCGATTGATCATGTCGCCCCGGTAGACCGGCAGCGTCACCCCGCCTCGAGTCTCAGTGTCAGCCGACCGCGGCTTGGCGTATTGGCCCGCAAACCGCCCCAGCCGGATCACGCGCTTCTTGCCCCCTTGCACCAGGACCAGGCTCATCTGCAGCAGAATCTTGAGTTTCGCCGCAATCGAGTCCGATTCGCAGTCCTCGAAGCTCTCGGAGCAATCGCCTCCCTGGAGCAGAAACCGCTCGCCCAGGGTCGCCTCAGCCAACTGACGGCGCAGGCTCTCGATCTCCCAACTGGTCACCAGCGGCGGCAGCCGGGAGAGCCGCGCCAGGGCCGAATCAAGCGCCTTCGCATCCGGATAAACGGGTTGCTGGGTCACCGGCTTGCGTTGCCACGAATCGGGCGCCCAATCGTCTCCCAGCCCCGAGGTCTGCATGTCTGTTGTCAATCGTTCTTCCACAAATCACTGGAGTATCGAGTATCCCTATTCCCGGGGCGAATGTAAAGCCGCCGCCGCCTTCCGATGACATCGGCTCCGCGTTCTTCAGAAGTTGGTGAGAAATGCGCGCTAGCCATCATGGCATCGACTCGATCCGGTACACCGCCGTCTTGGTTCGGACGATGAGGGCCTTGCCCGCCACGGCGGGCGACGCCATGAAACCGTCGGCCAGGAGGTTCTCCGCGAGTTTCCGGTACGTGCGTCCCGCTTCGAGCACCGTGGTCTTGCCCTCCTCGCTGAAGCAGTAGATGCGCCTCTCGGCGCCCAACACGGACGCGGAGTAATTGCCGCCCACGCGCTCGTTCCAAATGGCCTTTCCGGTCAGCGCTTCCCAACAGGTGGCGACACCGCTGTCGTCGATCCCATAGAGCAGGTCGTCGAGCAGCAGGAGGGATGGCTTCTTGGGCACGTTTCTCTTGGCTCTCCAAAGCACCTGCAAAGCCGTCCCGGGGTCGGCGTCCGCATTCGCATCGAGGACCTCGCCCGGCTTGCCGGGGCGGATCGCCAGCACCTGTCCGGTCGACCAACCGGTGGCGACAAAAACCAGCCCGAGGCCCACCACGGGCCGCGTGCTGGCGGAGTGACTTGTCCGCTCCTCGACGCGCCACAGCTCCTGCCCGTTTGCCGGATCATACGCATACACGGCCTTCGCGCCCTGGCTGAGCAGAGTCGCGCGTCCGTCGAGAACCGCCGCGTGGCATGTGCCGAAAGCCTTGCGCAGGTCGCCTTCGAGTTCGGGTTTGCCCGTCGAGTCAAGATCCCGAAAGTCAATCGAGCGCTCGCGTCGCCATGCGGTCTGGCCGGTCCGCTTGTCCAACGCGACGACGAACTGGTGATCGCTGCCGTCGAAGTTCATGATCAAGAGGTCGCCATCGAGAATGGGCGAGGATCCGGCGCCCCGGAAATGATTGCACACAAAATCACGGCGCCCCCACAGCACTCGACCGGTCGCGGTGTCCAGGCACGCGGTGCCCGGCGAACCGAACGTGATGTACACCCGCCCCTCCTCGATTACGGGCGTCGGCGAGGCGTATGTGTTGAACCGGTGCGCGAATTGCGGGGCCTCGACATCGAACAGCTTCAAGTCGTGGATGATCCGTCCGGAATCGAGATCGAGACAGACCGCAGACAACCGATCGCCCTCTTCGGTCGCCGTGCTCACCCAGACTTGCCCGCCCCACACGACTGGCGATGACCACGCGCGTCCGTGAATCGGCGTCTTCCATCGGACGTTTCGTTGTTCGCTCCACTCGATCGGCAATCCGGCGGACATCGAGGTTCCGTCGCCGCGCGGCCCCCGGAACTGGGGCCAAGGCTCGGCGGCGACCAAAGCCAGCCAGGCGGATCCAACCCAAGCGATGAACAGAATGCGACCAAGAGTCATGCGGGCCGACCGTACCAACAGACGTCCGATCGGCCCAGCGAATTTGTCCCAGGGTCTTGTGTCTTGTGTTCAGGCGCAGTCTCACCTAGGCTTGGCGGCTGCCATGAAACTCAAGCCGCTTCTGACACTGGGCGTGATCCTTTTCGTCGTCGGGTGGGCTTGCGCTCCCAGCTATGCGCAGCAGCACCGGGCCACGCACCTGGGCAACCCCAATACGCGATTCGCCCCGCCGCTGAAGACGCCCGAGGACCTCCGCGCCTTGTTTCAGAATCCTCAGTTGCAGGCCGACATCGGCGCGATTCTAGCCCAATCGGACTGGCAGGGGAATCAGGAGGACCTTCGCAGCGCCGCCGCCACAGCCGACATCCGCGAACTGCGCATCCCTCCCGGCACTCGGCTCCCCGCCATGTCCACGCGCAAGAAGGGCCAGCCCGTGCTTCTCAAGGACATTCTCTGGGCCGGGAAGAAGCCGTTCGAGGCCTACGAGTTCAAGTTCATCTCGAACGATCGCCGCTACCGCGTTGTCACTCCCAAGGCGTGCAGCAATTTCTGGGTCGAGCGCCTCGAACGCGAATTGTATCCGGGCCTCGAGGCGATCAAGACCTTCACCGAGGCCACCGTCTGCACCCCGTTCGAGACCCGCATCGTCGTGCGCAACACCGGCAAGCGCGAGATTCTCCGAATTCGCGTGGCCGACACGCTCCCGCCCGGTCTGAAACTGGTCGAGGAACAGACTCCGCTGGCCTGGGAGATCGCCAGCCTCGATCCGTCGGAGGGCAGGGAATATCGGTTCAAAGTCGTGGCGGCGGCTCCGGGCTCCTACACCAACACGGTCCAAGTCACATCCTTCAACGGCGGCAACCTCGAAGCCAAGGCCGTGGCCACGGTCGGCGCGCCGGCCCTCGGACTGGCCTGCGACGCCCCGCGCGAAGTGTTCGCCGGCCGCCCCGCCGAGGTCTGTTTGACTCTCACCAACACCGGCAACGCCCCGGAACCAACGGCCACCCTGGAATTGCCCGTTCCCCAAGGCGCCATGTTCGTCGGCGCGACCGAAGGCGGAGTGCAGACGGCTGACCGGATCGTCTGGGAGATCGGGAATCTGGCCCCGCAGGCGTCGCGCAAGGCCTGTGCGACATTCACGCTGGCCCAACCCGGTTCGCTTTCCTTCAGCGCGTCTGCACGGGGTGGATGCGCCCAGCCTGTGCAGACGCAATGCGCCACCCGCATCAGCGGCATCCCGGCGATCCTCGTCGAGGTGATCGATCTCGAAGACCCCATCCTGGTGGGTAATTCCGTCACCTACGACATTCAGGTGACCAACCAGGGATCGGCCACTCTGACCCAACTCAAGATCGTCTGCACCCTCGCCGAGGGGCAGGAGTTCGTCGAGGCGTCCGGTGTCACGCCGGCTCAGGCCCAGGGCCAGACGGTCACGATGCAGACGCTGGCCGTGCTCGAGCCGAAGGCCGTGGCCTCGTGGCGTGTCGTGGCCAAAGCCACCCAGGCCTGCGACGCGCGGTTCAAGACCGAGGTTCTCGCCGATCAATTCCAGCGGCCCGTCGAGGAGTTCGAGGCGACTCAGCAGTACTGATCGCGCGCGGCATTTCACCTGCCAACGCGGATGCCACCATCCGGGCCAGGCCGGCCATGAATGGGCGGATTGCAGCCTGGCGGCGGCTCCAGGCCAGGCGCAGTGGCGTCTCGAGCGGGTGCAACGCAGGCAGACTGAGCCGAGTCACTTGATGTTCGCTGGTCTCCGACTGCAGATTGTGCAATGTCAGGACCAGCATGGAATCGGCGGCGAGCAAAGGCTTCAACTTCGGCGTCAACAGCCAGACGAGCACGCTCTCGCCCGCGCCGATGTGCACCTCGGTCGACTGCCCTCCGCAACGCCGCTCGAAGTCCTCGAGTTGGATCAGACTCGGACGCGCAATATCGATGAGTGTCCGTCCGGCGGCAGTCAGCCGGAACACGCCGCGCCTTCGTTCGATCAGTGTCGCGCCGAAGAACTCCTCGAGTTCCTTGAGTTGGCGGCTCAACAGGCTCTGTCGCACCGGATCGCCTTGGGTGGCCACGCTCAGCCCGCCGACCTCGGCGATGGCGATGTAACTCGCCAGCCGAGCCAACGACAGACCACTCCGCGCCAGCAACGGACTGCTCATCCGCGCCTTATCCATGACCGGAAAGTCAAGTCACTTGCGGAATTTGCCATCGACCGTTTGCCGCCCCTCGATTACGGTACCCACCACGAACGACATCAAGACGAAGCGGTTTATGTTCACTTCGCTCGCCATTACCAACTTCAAAGCATTCGCGGACACCCAGGCCATTCCGCTGCGACCGATCACGCTGGTTTTCGGCGCGAACAGTTCTGGGAAGTCGAGCATCATCCACTCACTGCTGTATGCGCGCCATGTCTGGGGGCATGGAGACTGCGACGCCCACGTGCTGGCGGAGGGCGGCGAGGGGGTGGACCTCGGTGGTTTCTGGAACCTCGTTCACGCCCACGAGACAGACCGACCTGTTGGAATCACCGTTGAATTCAGAGTACCCCAAGACGCCGACGAGGGGCTTCGGATGCTAGCAGCCTGTCGGACTTTTCCCCAACAATTTTGCCCGGCGTTTGAACAAGAGGGCGAGGTTTAGAGTCCAGCAGATAACTATGGGCCCACGCTTCGTGAACGTCGACCGTGACACCCCCCTACTGCTGCCTGTGGACCTGCGCGACTGGGTGCCCGCTAACCACCTGGCGCACTTCATCCTGGACGCGGTGGAGGCTTTGGATTTGCGCCGAATCAAGGTCAACGTGCGGGGAAGCGGGGACGCGCAGT
>Ga0208196_1002049_pt1 | contig 19751 bp, 17 predicted proteins | sample AD_JPNNA7_MetaG_FD_184443 | JGI IMG/M metagenome (GOLD analysis project Ga0208196, IMG submission 184443) | Active sludge microbial communities of municipal wastewater-treating anaerobic digesters from Japan - AD_JPNNA7_MetaG (SPAdes) (version 2) | ecosystem: Engineered > Bioreactor > Anaerobic...
TGAACCTTTCGTTAAGACCTAAAAAATCCTCAGCGGCGCAATTTAGTATCTCAACTATAAGACTATCAATTACGGCAAACTGTTCAGATATCTCCTTGATTTTTATCATAACAATTTATATTACACCCCAGCTAAAACCTCTTTCACCCTCTTAACCAGTAATGGTATATCAACTGGCTTTGGAAAGAATTCCTGTACTCCTAGCACTTCGCATTGATTACGGTAAAACTCAGTATTAGCAGCGGTTACTATGAAAACTGGAATGGTATTTACTCGCTCACTCTGCTTGATGGTTTTAAGAAAATCTATTCCGGTAACATTAGGCATAAGTAAATCCAAGAGAATTAGGCTTGGTGGTTCTTTATCAATCAGCCTATAGGCGTCAGCGGCATGGCTTACTGTTACCACCCTAATTCCCTCTTCGCCAAGCAGAGCTTCCACAAGTACCTGATTCGTAACCGAATCGTCAATTACTAGAACATAGCCTTTAAAATCCATAGTATTTCAAAATCTTTTCAAATCTATAAAAACGAAACCACAGAATAACAAATCATATGATGATATAAATTACCGCAACAGGTGATTTATATCACTTTTATATTTGATAGAAATTATTTATCTTTAAAAGTCTTTAAATGAAATCATGGCCGATGTAATAACCATATCGTTTGAAAAGACATTTGAAAAATGCAAATTGCCTGTTAACCAGCTTCTAACAGCAGAACAGCAGGCTATCATTATGGATAGTATCAATATTGTAAACTACAACCGGAAGGATATAATTGTTAAACAGTTTTCAGCATCAAGCCATGTTTACTATATTATTAAAGGTATTATTAAAGTGAGTAGTGAGCAAAGAAAGGGCAAGAATTTGGTTGTAAAGATTGATACCGCTGGAAGTTTTGTAGGCCTAATTTCACTTCTTGGCGGCGATTCCTATAACTTTACGGTTACAGCGGCTGAAAATTGCACATTGGCACAAATCCCCATTTCTACGCTGAAATCGGTAATGCTACAAAATACACGATTTGCCCTTGAAATTAGCCAGCTAATAAGCAGGCATAGCCTATTTCTTGTAAATAGGTTAGCTGGATTACTTTACAAGCAACTACCCGGCCGAGTAGCCGATTTGATTCTTTACTTTGCCGATGACATCTTCTGCAACAAAGAGTTTGAATTTCCCGTAAACAGAACTGAACTAGCTGAGCTTTGCGGAACAACTAAGGAAAGCTTGATCAGAACTTTATCGGAATTTAACCACGATAGAATTATTGAACTGCAACGTAATAGAATCAGGATTATTAGCTACGATATACTAAAAACATTGAGCAGAATTGGTTAATGTAATAAAAGTAAAGTGTATGCCAAAAATTCTTATTGTCGATGACATTTTCGTTAACAGGCTTCTTCTAAAAGAAGTGATGAAAAACTTACATGTTACCTGCCTTGAGGCTCAAAACGGCAAGGAAGCTATTGACATTATTATTAAAGAGAAAGTTGACCTGGTTTTCATGGACATTGAAATGCCTGTGATGAACGGGCTGGAAACCACCAAGTACGTTCGTGAAAAACTCCCTTCGCCCAAAAAATACACCCCCATTGTAGCATTAACTGCCCATAATCCGGCAAACTTTTTTGAGGATTTCAGGGATGCAGGCTTTGATTTTCTGATGACTAAACCATACTCCATTGAAAAAATTAAACAGGCTATTGAAAAGGTTCTACCTCACTCTTAAAAAAATTACAACTATTAGGATAAAAATATACCTTTGCTGGTACTGAACACCCTATAAAAAACATCTCGTGTGATGGACAGGTCAATACTGGCAGAGCTAATTCGCAAAAATAAACGACTAATAATACCCAACGTGGGTGCCTTCCTTCATCGTGATACTGAAAGCAACACTCAACTTAGCGTTACTTTTAGCCCCTTCCTAAAGTATAACGATGGCCAGCTCGAAGATTTGCTTATAAGTAATCATGGACTTTCAAAGATTGAGGCAGCCGAGCAAGTAAAAAAACTATCGATTGAAATTATTGATGAAATAAAAGAAAGTGGATCGTACTCAATACCCGGAATAGGAGTACTATTAAATGATTCAAAAGGCTCCATTAGTTTGGCATCGGAGGAATCATCAAGCCAAAGCAAGCCTACCGAAACTGAAAATGGTAAAAATATTAAAGTTACCACTACCAATACCCCCTTTGAGACAGATGCGAATACTAATGACAAAAAACAAACCATCAATGATTCAATTTTAAATGATGAGATTGTACATGAAGAGAACGCTATTACCAAACATTACACTGAGGTTAGCCCGGGTGTTGAGCGCGTTAATACCAATGCCCTTGACAGCATCATAGTAGAAAAATCGTTAACAGAAAACAGTAATCAAATTGAAAAAGATTTGGAACAATCCAATATGAAAGGTGCTAGTAAAAAAAAGCCATCATCAATTCTACGAGTTATTGTTTTTATAGCAGTATCGCTGTTTGTTATACTAACATTTGCATTCATATTAAGGGAGTTGGCCTTTGCCCCCGACGAAGCCGATTGGGAAAGCATTAAAAACAAACCGGAAAAGGTAGAGCCCATTAAGTTGCCATCCGACTATGCTTCAAAATCCGATGATTTTGATAAGAAATTTGAAGCCTCGAACCCTGACGACGAGGAAAGCAAAACGGCTACAGGTAATGCGCAACCAACACAAACAACGGAAGAGGTAATTGAAAAATCGTTAACCCAAAACGCTCGTGCCGACAACCCATCAACAATTTACAGTCTTGTGGTTGGGAGTTTTGCCGAAAAGGCAAATGCCCAAAATTTTGTGAACAACCTTAAAGCAAAAGGTTTTAGCGCTGAGGTTTACAGTAAACCCAATGGGAAATATCTTGCAGTTATCGGTCGATTTAGCAGCAAAGATGAAGCCAATAAACAAAAGGACAAGTTAAAAAGCCAATTTCAGGGAATATGGATTATTAGCCGTTAGCAATGAACAGAACAAAACAGTGCACCTACCCACATATTGGAACAGTAACCTACACGTATAGAACCCGATGCAAAAGAATCACTTTAAGAGTAAAAAAAGACAACTCAATACATGTTACTATTCCCTACCTAGTAAAATTCTCATATGCCGAGGATTTTGTAATATCAAAAGCTGATTGGATACAAAAGAAACTCAAAGAGAATGCAGAGCGTGCCAAGCCTATTACTGAATTTAAGAGTAGGTATCACTTAGTTCGCCTGCAAGCTGAAAGCGGCCTGTCCAAATGTACGGTTATAAAAAATGGAACCGATGTACTATTACTTTATCCGTCAACTGCAGACCCTGCAAGTTACAGTATACAATCACTAGCTAAAAAAATTATCGCTGAAGTATTACGCGCTGAGGCTAAGTACTATTTACCCCAAAAACTAAATGAATTAGCCACTAGGCATAATTTCACCTATGGGAAGGTTACAATTCGTAACGCGAAATCGCGCTGGGGAAGCTGTAGCGGTAAAAACAATATCAGCCTTAGTCTCAGGCTAATGTATTTACCAGAGCATCTTATTGACTATGTACTCCTCCATGAACTTTGTCACACGAAGGAAAAGAATCATGGCCCTAAATTTTGGCAAATGTTGGACTCGGTTTGCCAAGGAAATTCAAAAATGTTCTCAAAAGAGCTTAAGAAATTTCCAATCCCTTTCTAGCTTTAACCTAATAACCCACAAACAGGGAATTACTCATCCAAGGAGTTAATGCGTTCAGCCAGTTCAACCACTTCGTCGTAAAAATCATTGGCTATTTTCTGGTAATCAACTTTGGTTGATTCGCCCCTTTTGTATGTTTTTTTTGAGATTTTTGAAATGGTTTCCTGTTCTAAAACCATTATATCGGAAATGATGTCAAGAATCCGCTCCTTAGATATTGGCTCAGAATAAGTTAATTGGGTATAGCACTCGTCAAGCAAATGTTTTACCATTTGCTTGATGTCCTTTTTAAGATCTTTTACGCTGGCCATATCAAAATATTAACTACAATTTTTCCATATAAATATAAACCATTTCTTAAAAAACTAGTAATAATTGATATTTTTTTTGATGAAAAGTGTTTTCAAAATTTTACTGGATTTCACTAGTATCCGTAAGCCTTACCTTCAATCCTCTCAGGGATAACTCTAAAAACTTTTACATTTTTAATGGCTGGCATACTATACTCAAAATTATCGCGGCCAGAATATTTTTTCATTATAATATTCATACATTTCCTCTTTTCATCTAAACTGGTTATTTCCTCAACCTTCCCGTAGATAAGAACGCTACGGTACTTCATTGACCATGAGCAAGCAACATCCTCATGCTGGTAGCGTAAATGGTAGTCGGAACTAAAAGCTACACATACGCTTGGGTTATGTTTCCAAATATCTATTTTTTTTCCTTCGGGGCCAGAATGAAAGTAAAGCACACCTTCTTCATACCCAAAGTTAAAGGGTAAAACGTAAGGGTTTCCCTCCAAATTGACCATACCAATGTGGCAAACATCAACCGAATTGATAACCTGTTCAATTTCTGCTTGTTGAGTAATAGTCCGAGATTTCATTGCAATTACTTTTATTGTTTAATACAAATTAAGTAAAAAATGATTTCGCACGCTACTCACTATGTACCGTTTTAAATTTTTATGAACTTTTTTGCTAGGTAACCAAAAATCAGCACAGGCATGGTAGCAATAATATAAATTAGCCATTCCTTACCGGTTAATGGAACTGTTCTAAAAGCTTCGCCACCAAACTGTACTATTGCAAATTGTCCTAACAGAATTATTATGGCAATAGCAATAAATAGTTTATTGGACGAAAAGCTAAACACACCAACACCACCAAACAACCCTCGTGCGTTAAAAAGGTTCCAGAACTGCATTAAAACAAATACATTAAAGAAGCCTGTGAGATTCCTATCACTAAAACCTTCATTATGCTTTAAGTAAAATAGTAAGCCAACCAGAACTAAGTAAAATAAAACTGCTGTAGTTATTAGATACCTAAAAATACTAGAACTCAAAATAAACTCATGAGGTGAACGGGGTTTCTTTTTCATAACCTCAGAATGTGGTGGTTCAGTGGCTAGTGCAAGAGCTGCAAAGGTGTCCATAATCAGGTTAACCCACAGCATCTGGGTAACAGTTAAGGGTAAATCGATCCCAGTAAATGGCCCAGTTAGCACAATTGCAACAGCAACAAGATTTATGGTAAGCTGAAAGTACAGGAATTTCTGAATGTTTTGGTAAAGAGCCCTACCCCAGCGGGTTGCATTTACAATGCTTGAGAACGAATCGTCCAAAAGGATAATATCGGAGGCATCTTTGGCCACCTGGGTTCCTGAACCCATTGCTAAACCCACATCGGCTTGGTTAAGGGCCGGGGCATCATTAGTACCATCACCTGTAACGGCAACAACATTATGTAACCTTTGAAGTAGCGATACCATCCGCAACTTGTCAGTAGGTCGAGCCCTGTACATCACTTTTATACCGGGCAACACCTTTAAAGCCTCATCGTCGGGAAGTTTTTCAAAATCGGGGCCCGAAATGGATGCATGTTCAGCATTGCTGGCCAGTAATCCTGCATTTTTACCAATAGCAATTGCAGTATCCTGGTTATCGCCTGTAACCATCTTAACATCGATACCAGCCATATGGCACTCACTTATTGCAGTAGGAACATCGTCGCGCAATGGGTCAGCAATACCAACAACTCCCAGGAATGTTAAGCCCAGAGGCGTATCAGAATCGGTAATGCTATCAACTTCACTCTTGGAATAGGCAAATGCAATAGTTCGCAATGCCTTTACCTGAAATTCCCTTAGTTTTTCCATTATACTACTACTAACCGATTGGGGATCGCACATGGACAAAACCTTTTCGGGTGCGCCTTTAACCAAAAGTAACTTTTCCACAAAGTCAGTAGATTGCCCCAGGGTTAACATGTACTTTTTTTCCGATGAAAAAGGATGCTGAGCTAAAGTTGTAAAACCATCGCGAAGCACACGATAATCGACACCATTCTGGTAAAGCCAAAGTAAAAGGGCACCATCGGTAGGATTTCCAACAATGGTATATGGTTCATGCGAGAAATCGATATGAGCCGTAGAATTTACAGCCAACGATAATTTTACAAGAATCGGAAGTTCATTGCTACCCGTATCGCCCTGAAAATCCCACTCAATTACCTGCATACGGTTCTGGGTAAGTGTTCCGGTTTTATCGGTACATATTACCGTGGCAGCCCCCATGGTTTCAGTTGCTTGAAGTTTTCGTACCAGGTTGTTCTCAGCGGTCATTTTGCGCATGCTGTAGGCAAGGCTTAGGGTAACGCTCATTGAGAGACCTTCAGGAACAGCAACAACTATCAGGGTCATGGATACCATAAAATAGCTAAGCAGGTGACTTAATAGATTACTATCGAGCACCACCGATGCATTAAAAATATCGATGTTTAATAAAACCGCTATTACCAATCCCAGTAAAACCAGTAAAATTGCCGATGCTAGTAGCACAAGCATCTGTCGTCTCGTATTATTGGGGTAAGGTAGATGAATTTTAGCTGACAACTTTATCCAGCTAAGAATTGCATTTACTGAAGGAACCCAGTACTTGGCTAGCAAAATGATAATGGCAATTACTGTAACAGCCAGAATATACTCCTGCTCAAGGGTATAGTTGTTAGCTGGATTTATCAAATCAAAAACAGTGAGTATTACAAATGCCAGAATAGCTATAAAGAATGCTGCTGAACTAATGTACTCGCTCAGCTTTTGAAGCTGCTTGGTTAAAGGGGTTGGATTATTTACCTCTACGGTGGCAGCTCGGGCTGTTTTACCAATTTCAGTACTATCGCCTACGGCAGTTGTACGGTATATGCCATGACCATCGGTAACCGTAGTGCCCTTAAGAACCTGGTTGGGTGAATATGTTGTTTTAAAGCTATCAGTTGGTATTGAGGTTTTGTTTGTAGATGGCTCTCCGGTAAGGGATGACTCGTTCACTATTAGCGAAACCGATTCCAAAAGAACCCCATCCGAGGGAATTTCATCACCACGATCAACAATAACAATATCGCCGACTACCACATCGCGCTTAGGAACCGATGTAACCCCTCCATTACGAATAACCTTAACAGGGAGTTCATCGTTCACACTGTTAAGCAGTTCAAACTCTTTTGATGCTTTGTACTCATTTATAAATGCCATGACCGTAGCCAATAGAATAGCCACAATAATCCCAACGCCCTCCAAGTAATGGCCATTAGTTATGCCAATAGCAATTGCAATAATGGCGGCTACAATGAGAATCTTAATAATAGGATCTTCAAACTTTTCAAGTAATAGTTTCCACCATGGAGTTTGAGGTGGCGGGGTAATGATATTCACACCATGCAAATTCCTGCTTTGAATAACCTCACTATCGGTTAAACCCTTGTAACTACTCATATCTACAAAAAATACGCAACACAAAGAAAACAAAAAGATTTAAGAATGGTTGGTCGAATAGCCAAAAAAATATACGTTTGCAGTTAAATTGAACTAACAACTTTTCACAAAATGGGAAGAGCATTTGAATACCGAAAAGCACGCAAACTGAAGCGCTGGGGAAACATGGCTAGGACATTTACTCGTCTGGGAAAAGAAATAACCATGGCCGCAAAAGCCGGCGGACCCGATCCTGAAACTAACCCTAAACTCCGGCTTTTAATCCAGAATGCAAAGGCCGAAAACATGCCTAAGGAAAATGTTGAGCGTGCCATAAAAAGAGCAACCGATAAAGACACCAAGGATTACAAGGAAGTTGTTTACGAGGGTTATGGCCCCCATGGCATAGCCATTTTGGTTGAAACGGCAACTGATAACCCTACAAGAACTGTGGCTAATGTTCGTAGCTACTTTAACAAGTACGGAGGTTCGCTTGGAACTACTGGTATGCTCGATTTCATCTTTGAACGAAAGTGCTCATTCAAGGTTGCCAAAAATCCAAACATATCAATGGAGGATTTAGAACTTGAACTCATTGACTTTGGAGTTGAGGAGGTATTTGCTGAGGATGAAACCATAATGCTATTTGCTGAGTTCACCCAGTTTGGGCCTATACAGAAATTTCTCGAAGAAAAAGGATTAAGCATTATTAGCTTCCAGTTTGAGCGAATCCCTAACGACACCAAAAAACTCACGCCCGAACAGCAGACAGAGGTTGAAAAACTCATTGAAAAAATTGAAGAAGATGAGGACGTAACCAATGTGTTTCACAATATGGCTATTGAGTAAATGTCCATTACAATTATCAAAATGGCCACCCTAAAGTGGCCATTTTTTTATGCATGAAAAAGGAGTACCGGTACATCCGATTGGTAAATCATCCGTTTAGCCAACGATGGATTAAAGAGTTTATAAATCAGATTCCTTTTAACCGAAGTTAGAGCAACGAGGTTAATACTATTTTTATTGATGTATTCAAGAACACTCTTATCCGTTTCCTTACCAACAATAATATCACATTTTATTGATACATTAGAAGTAACACTTGCCAGATATTCACGGGTAGTGGCCATAAGAGCATTTATTCCGGGGGATTCTGATTTGTCCGTTACATGAATGCAGTGTAGTTCAACCTGGAATGGTGAAACGATTTTAAGGAGTTTACGAATAGAAGCATTATCGCTACTATCAAAATTGGTAATGTAAAGCACCCTTTTAACCTCGTCAACACCTTTAAGAACAGCCTTTTCGGGTATTACGAGTAGTGGAATATGGGTTTCGTCCGAAACCTCGGCAGCCACGCTACCTACAAGTTCAGTACTCCTATAGCCTTCACCTTTAGTGCCCATAACTATTATTCCGGGCTTATAGCGCTTACTGGCCTCAATAATGCCGTAGGCGGCATATCCCTCGCGTAAAGTGTATCCTATTTGCACTTCGCCAAACCCCATCTGATTGGCAAATTCTAAAATATTTTCATGGAATTTTACCAAGCGCACCTTTGCGGAATTATAAAGCACGTGGTAGTTCATGTCAAAATCAATTTGAATGCTTGACACATCGGTAAAAGGTATCATATCAACCACCGGTGAGTTAAATACGTGCAATAGCTTAATTTGAGCTTTATACTTAGAGGCAAGCATTACAGCATAACGAGCGGCATTATGCGAAGGTACTGAAAAATCGACTGGTACAAGGATTTTGCGCAGCTGTTGATCTGCCTTTTTAATTTCCTCATCGTGGTGCATTGCCGATAGTAATTTCAAAGCCTTTTCAGCATCTGATTCCCGGATTAGCACCATCACCCCCTCGGCTATGGCTCCCTGCAGTACGTTAACACTCCTCAAAAAGCACTCCACACCATTTGCCTCGAGGTACGATTTTAGTACCAAAGCTTTTGAATTACTTTCAGTTGCAATGACTATTAGTTTATCTTCCATGGCATTTTAGTTTTTAATAAATTTAAACAACTGAACAATAAAAGTCAAGTTTTTTATAAAAGAAAAAAGGCTGCAAATATGCAGCCTTTCCCCATTCACTGGTTAAACTATTTAAATATTAAGTTGCTAAACAAATCGTCAATGAAAGAATAAAATCTTTCAGAAACTAAAGGCATAAGGGTCTCAGCCTTTACCTGTTCACCATTAGTAAACTTAAAGTAAAGAACCCAATATCCTTCTTCCTCTACGAACACGAAATCACCAACCTTATCGCCGCTGGTTGTATAAAGCGATAGCGAAGCCAAATCGTTGGGGTTGCCTGTTTCTAACTCGTTAGTGTTGGCTTCAATTTTTAGTCTAAATTCCAAATTACCAATAATCTGTTTGGCAGTAATTAAGATATCGGCCGATTGTTCGCTTACAACTGTTATGGTCAAATCAGCATCCTCACTATAAAAGAGCTTGCCATCCTTCTTAAAGGTGAAGTTCTTACTGTAAAGAACTTTATTGTTTACTGATGCATCGAATGATTCTTCATTAGAAATTTCAAATGGCCCAAAAGTAACGGTTACCTTAGTGCTGTATTTCATCATGTTAGCAATGGTAGCAGAATAAACCATGCTAAACACCTGGTTGCCATCCTTTTCAATCTTAACCTTAATACCAGTTGGAACAGTTTCACCGTAAACCAGGGTGGTTGTAAAGTCATAGTAGGTAATGGTTACGTTGTTGGTAGCATTAGTTGCCGGGTAAGGGAATTTAACAATAACCTTGTCGGTTGGAGTAGATTCATGTGTCCACCCATCAGGAGCCCAGGTCCAGGTTCCTTTAACATCATTGAAAAACTCAATTAGAAAATAATCAAAATGGAATTCAATTTCTGGGTTCTCTAGCAGTAGGTTCTGACGAGTCAACTCGTAAGCCTTTTGAAAGCGCGAGGGTACAACGCTTTTTGAAACATCTGATTTTACGTAGAATGGCGAAGGCAACTGGGTTGCAAAATATTCCTGAACCTTGTACCCATCGGTAGCAACAATCTCACCACTCTTGGTTAGTAACTCTTGCTCAGCATTGGTAATTTGCTGCTGTGCTTCATCCTTGTTCAAATCTTTTGTATCATCCTTTTCGCAGGCAACAAAAGATACCATTCCTGCCAAAAACAGGGCAAATAAAGTGAACCTTTTCATTTTCATAGCTTTAAATTTTATAGTTATTAAATTAAACATACAAGCAAGTTAATGCAAATGGCATGCCAAAGCAATTTTTTCAGCTGTTTTATGTCAATCGATACATGAATTTAGTCAACACTTATGGTGAAATTGTCAACAAAACATGATTTTAAGAAATTGCTCCTTAGTTCATAAATAAATTTTTCTATTTTTGTTGGTTAACATAAATTAAGGATTGGAGATGAAACAGTTTCTTTCATATATTTTATTAAGTCTGAATGTTATAGCTTGGGCTGATGCTAATGCTTGTACCAACTACTTGGTAACCCGGGGCGCAAGTGCCGATGGTTCAACCATGGTAAGCTATGCTGCCGATTCCCATATCAGATATGGGGAGTTATACTTTAAACCACGTGGCATATGGCCTGCAGGTACAATGATTACCCTTTACGATAGGGGAATAAACAAGCCCCTTGGGCAAATCCCTCAGGCCCCCGAAACCTACCAGGTTATAGGGTTTATGAATGAGTATCAGGTTGCTATAGGTGAAACTACTTTTGGAGGAATAGAGGAGTTGATGGACTCAACCGCCATTGTTGACTATGGTAGTTTAATGTTTCTTGCACTCCAAAGGGCAAAAACTGCTCGTGAAGCCATTAAGGTGATGGTTGAACTTGTAGATCAGTACGGTTATGCCAGTAGCGGAGAGTCTTTCTCAATTGGCGATCCCAATGAGGTTTGGATCCTGGAAATGATTGCTAAGAAAACCAACCTCAAGTATGATAAAAAAACAAAGCAAAACGTAAATATTGATAAGGGTGCTGTTTGGGTGGCCATTCGCATCCCCGACGGTTATATTTCAGCACATGCCAACCAGGCAAGAATTCAGCAATTCCCTCTCGAAAACCACAAAACTTCAATTAGTAGCAAAAACTTGAACTTAATTTTCAACCCAGAGGTTGAAACGGTTTACTCACACGATGTTATTAGCTATGCCCGTAACCACGGTTACTTTAACGGTTCCGACAGTGAATTCAGTTTCAGCGATGTGTATAACCCAATCACCTTTGATGGTGCCCGATATTGCGATGCCCGGGTTTGGGCTTTCTTTAACCATGCTAGCGATGGAATGGGTAAGTATTGGGACTACGCCAAGGGTGAAAACCTCAAGAACAGAATGCCCCTTTACGTAAAACCTAACCGGAAATTAACCCCACGTGATTTGATGACCTTTAAACGCGACCACCTGGAAGGCACTGAACTTGATATGAGCAAGGATGCTGGAGCAGGTCCCCATGGGCTACCTTACCGCTGGCGACCACTAACATGGAATGTTGATGGTGTAACCTACTTTCATGAGCGTGTTACGGCCACTCAACAGACAGGTTTTTCGTTTATTGCGCAAATGCGCAGCTGGCTTCCCAACCCAATTGGTGGTATTTTTTGGTTTGGGGTTGACGATGCCGCTTCAACAGTTTACGTTCCAATATATTGCGGAATAAGCAGGGTTCCCGAAAGCTACTCTGAGGGTAATGGCGATATGCTAACCTACTCCCCCACTTCGGCTTTCTGGGTGTTTAACCGTGTTGCACATTTTGCATACCTACGCTACGATTTGATAATGAAGGATGTAAAAAAATTACAGGACGAACTGGAAAACAAGTTTGAAGCCTATACACCTGCAATTGATGCAGCAGCTCTAAAGCTTTGGGAAAACAATACTAACCTTGCCATTGAATTTTTAACCGATTATTCTGTAAACACTGCCAACAGCACGGTGCAAAAATGGAACGACTTAAGCAACTGGCTATTAGTGAAGTACATTGATGGCAATGTGAAGAAGGAAATAGATGGTAAATTCTTACGAAACCCATGGGGCTATCCTGTCAGTCCCGCGCAGCCTGGATACCGTGAGGAATGGTTAAGAACAATAATAAACGAAACTGGCAATAAGTTTAAAGTACCAAATCAAAATTAACAGTAACTCAAAAATCAAAACCAATGAAAAAATTTTACACACTACTGCTACTTGCGCTCTCAGGATTACTTGTTATTGCTAATCCTGTTGACGTAAAATTGGCCAAAAAGGTTGCCATTAACTACCTGAGCGCAAAAAAGGGGGCTAGTATTGATACCTTCGATTTAAAGCTGGTAAACACACATCAGTACGAAGGTAAAGATGCCCTTTACATTTTTGCTATGAGTAAAGGGGGATTCATTATAGTATCGTCCGATGATGAGGCAAAGCCAATTATTGGATGGTCCATTACCAATCAAATGCCAAAAAAGATTGATAACCCTGTGGTTTTAGAGCGGTTTAACTGGTATGCTAAGCAGGTAAACCATGCAGCAAAATCTAAAATTGGGGACAAGTCGGTTAAGCAGGAATGGCAGGATATACTTGATGGTAAGATTGCTAAAGGCGTTAAAGCTGCTGGTCCGCTTTTAGCAACCATTTGGAATCAAGAGCCTTACTATAATATGCTTTGCCCTACAGGGACACCAACAGGCTGCGTAGCCACAGCTATGTCGCAGATAATGCGTTACCACCAATGGCCACAAAGCGGTAAGGGTTGGCATAAATACGAACACCCCACATACGGAACCCAATATGCTAACTTTGAATCAACAACCTACGCTTGGGCTAGTATGCCAAATGAGTTAACTTCCGCAAGTACTTACGATGAGAAAGTTGCTGTTGCAACCATTTGCTACCATGCCGGAGTTTCAGTAAATATGAACTATGCGACCGATGGTTCAGGCGCCTTTAGCAGAGATGTTTTGTACGCGCTTACAAACTACTTTAACTACGACCCAACCACTATTCAAATTTACACCTTTAACCCTGATAACCAAACCGAATGGATAAATATGGTGAAAACCGAAATTGATGCTGGCAGGCCAATTTACTATTCGGGTAGCAGTTCAGCTAGTGGCGGTCACGCATGGGTTTGCGATGGTTATAACGACAATAACGAGCTACACATTAACTGGGGATGGGGTGGATATGCAAATGGATACTATGCTGCAACAGCTATGATACCCAGCGGAACTAGTTACGATTTTAGCGAAAGTAACGATATGATTATCGGCATCCAACCAAACCAATCAGAATTTAAACACCTTTGGGTACGGCAAGCAAGCGGTTTTGGAACCTCATCGCGCGGAATTCAGTACATATCGGCAGTAAGTAATAGGGTTGCATGGGCAGTGGCTTTCGACGGTTCGGGTGGTAATGCTAAGGTTAAGGAGTATACCATGACCACTGATGGTGGAGCTACGTGGAAAGCAGGTTCAATTAACCCTGCAAACTCTGCAGGGTTTGCAGCGAGTATGATATGCGCAATTGATGACAAAACCGCTTGGGTGCCCTTATATGATGGGACGAATGGGGGTGGAATGATAGCCAAAACCACCGATGGTGGAAAAACCTGGACACAGCAAACTTCCGCAACTTTCACTAAGCCAAACGGCTTCCCCAATGTTGTTCATTTCTGGGATGCTGATAACGGCTTCTGTATGGGCGACCCTAACGGAGGATACTTTGAAATATACACCACAACCAATGGTGGAACAAACTGGACAAGAGTATCCCAAGCCAACATTCCAGCACCCCTCAATGGTGAATACGGCGTAGTTGGCTACTATGATGTTATTGGCGATAATGTTTGGTTTGCCACAAATAAAGGTAGAATATATAAGTCAACAAATAAAGGCGCAAGCTGGCAGGTATACCAAACCCCATTAACTTCAACTGCCTTTGAAATTGCATTCAAGAATAGCAATGAAGGTGTTATTTATGGATGGGAAAATAACATTGATAAGTATTATAGAACCACTGACGGTGGAACTACTTGGACTGAATTCACCCCAAGCGGAAGTGTATACACTGCTGATTTATGCTGGATACCAGGTACTGATACTTTAATATCGACTGGTTCCAACTACTCTGCCAATAAAATGGGCGTATCCTATAGTGTTGATGGCGGTAATACGTTTACCGATTATGCACCCTTTTACAAGAATTTCCAGTTTACAAATATGGGTGCCTCGCCAAATGGCACAGTATGGGCTGGAAGTTTTAACTCAAGTGCTAACTATGGTGGAATGTGGAAGAAAGGGGCATCGGTACTTTCAGCTAATTTCACCGTAAATAAAACTACTGCTTATCGCAACGACAGTACGGTTGTATTTACCGATATGACCTATGGCTCGCCAGAATCGTGGGAGTGGAACTTTGGCGAGGGTGCTGAACCTGCTATAAAAACAGGTAAAGGTCCATATACCGTTAAATACACCACTTACGGAGATAAAACTGTAACCTTAACCGTTCAGAAAGGTAACGATATTCATGTATATGTTAAAGAGAAAGTCTTAAACGTTACCTGGCCCTCAGGGGTTGAAACTAACAATAGTGATAATAAACTTACTGTTTATCCAAACCCAACCAATTCATCGGTTTTTGTTAACATTGCCGGGTTTACAAAAGGTATAATTGATGTTTACAACATTACTGGAGCATTGGTATGGACCTCGGGAACAGAAACAACAGAAGGGAAAATAGATGTATCGAATCTTTCTACGGGTGTGTATCTTATCAAAATTAAAGGCGATAATGGTACGGTTGCAACCCGTAAGTTAACTGTTACTCGTTAAAAAAGAACTAATGAAATGAATGAAGGGGGCTTAAAAAAGTCCCCTTCTAATTTTTACTTTCAAACGATTTGAACCCCTAAGCTTTTCATTTCGTTAATGGCCGTCTCACCATCAGTTGGATTAACATTAACCGCCTTAATTGCTTTTAGGGCTAACGTTACCTTAAATCCAAGCTTTATGGCATCAGTTACAGTATTTTTCACACAATAATCGGTGGCTAAACCGGCAACAACTAACTCGTCAACATCTATTTGACGTAACCACGATGCTAAACCAGTTCCCTGAAAACCTGAATATGCCTCCATATCGGGCTCGGTGGCTTTAGATACAAGAAAAGCAACTGAGGGAAAGTATAAGTTGGGGTGAAAAGCAGCACCTGGAGTTCCTGCAATGCAATGCGGAGGCCAAACCCCACCATTCTCTTTGAATGACAAATGGTTAGCTGGATGCCAATCGCGGGTAAAAATGATTGGTAATCCATCGGCCTCAAATTGTTTGCTAAGCTCGTTAATGGGGTCAACCACTTTATCGCCATCGGTTACTGCCAAGGCACCGCCTGGGCAAAAGTCGTTTTGCACATCGACCACTATTAATGCTTTCATAGTATTCACTCGTTTGGGTTATACCTTTGCAAACGTGGGTTTGGCATAAAATACCTACCGACCTTAGCCATGGGTTTACCATTAACATGAACAATATCGGCAGTAAAATCGTAACTTCCCTGCATGAGATAACTGCCAACACCATAGGCATCAACCGGAACGCCCATTCCCTCGAATTGCCTTATACGGTCAGGGTTAAAACCTCCTGAAACCACAATCTTTACATTTGAAAATCCTTCGCGGTCAAGGGCTGAACGCACAAGTTCTACCAACTTGGGGTTAACCCCGGTAGGTTTGTAAGTTCCCATTAATGGGAATACGCTTTTATCGACAAGATTCTCAGAGGTGTCGAGCCTAACACCCCATAACTTGTCGCCCATGGCGCGGGCACACTCCAAAGCGGTATTTACGCAATCGTTATCAAAATCAACCAAAGCTATAAGGGTTGCATTAGGGTATGTATCATGAAAAAACTGAACCGCTTTAACGGTATTGCCACCAACGGCGGCTATTAAGGCATGAGGAATGGTTCCGGAAGCACCTGCTCCCCACCATTCGCCCTGTGCATCGGTGGAAACGCCCGATGCACCGCCAATATGAGCAGCATAACCATCGCCACCCTGAACAGCCCAATGGTCGAACCGGGCGGGAAAGTACAAAACTGTTTTACCGTTTGCCGCTTCAACAACCCTTCTGACATTGGTAGCAATTTTGGTACGGCGTGCAAGGATACCCAAGTATATAGTTTCAAGATGTGCAAATAACGAGGCATCGCCATGGATATGCATAACTGATTCATAGGGCGATATGGAATCGCCATCCCATAGGGCATCAATCTCTATTTCCGAAAAACCATCAATCCATAGGTTATCCAACTCCTGCGATACTTTAATACGCTCCTCCTCAATTTGCAGATACCTATTTTTATCGGTTAAAAACTGTTTTCTGGCAAGTTTCTTTAAATCGATTAGTTTATCGAAAAGTTGGTATGCTTTTGAGTAATCGGAATATCGGCCACTTGCCACTTTGAGAACAGCTATAGCCTCATCAATACCACAAAGTATAGCGTTATTCTTTTGAAAAACCTGCATGGTTACCCTAGGGTGAAGGTCATGGTTTTCCAGAACAACTTTTTCGCGCCAGAAATACACATCGCTACGGTAACCCCGGCGGAGTTCCTGCACCGGAAGATCGAATATGGTAGTGTTTAAACGTTTTTTCATATCTTGCTAAATTTAGTAAAAAAGGGGATTGACATCAATCCCCCTTCATCAATATTTAACAAATTTCTATAGAACAAGTTCATTGGCCTGCCTGCGTTGCATTACCAAGCCAACAATGTGTAGCTTAATTATTGGCTTGCCCAATGCGTTCGACTCTAGGGTAACCGTTCTACTTATTCGCTGAGGCTTAGGCTCAATACGAAATTCAACCCTAATTTCCGATTGCTTACCTGGTAATACTGGTGCTTTTGACCATGTCTTAATATTTGTTCCGCAGCAACCTGTAACATTTCTAATGAGCAAGGGTTTCTTACCCGAATTGGTTAAATTAATTAGTAAAACACCATGCTCACTAGATAAATCGTCGAGGTAAATCTCCCCCATATTAAGCGTATCGGCTGAAACTGTTATTAAATCGCCTTTACCATTTTTAACGGAATAAACGCTAACTTCCTGTGCTCTAAGAGCAAAGGAAAACAGAACCAAAGCGGTAAATACAAATACGGTTCTCATATGCATCAATTTTAGTAAACATATCGAACTTTATGCCAAAAATAGTAAAACTTTATTCTATTCAACACAAATATTGATTAGGCCAATGCTAACTTTGCAAAGCTTAACTTAAAAATCCATAAAAATGGGAATTGATCTTAAAAGTTTCAATGGGTTTATTTTCGATATGGATGGCGTTATTGTTGATAACTACCTATACCATATTGATGCCTGGGGAGAATTTTGTAAACGGCATGGGTTGAATTTTGAAGTTGAAGACTTTACAAGGAAATACTTTGGAAAGAATAATACCGATATTCTGCAAGCCTTATTTGGGAAAAGCCTTTCTAGTACTGAAATTGATATGCTTGGCGAAGAAAAAGAGGCAATTTACAGGGAATTATACCAGCCCTATATCAAACCCTTGGACGGGCTTTTAGATTTTATGAGGGAATTAAGAATACAAGGTGGGAAAATTGCTATTGCCAGTTCTGCTCCACAGAGCAACATCAACTTTGTTGTTGAGAAAATATGTATAAACGAATATATTGATGTTTCAGTAAATGGCAATATGGTTAGGCTTGGTAAGCCCAATCCTGATATATTCCTTAAAGCCGCAGAACTTTTAAGTATTCAACCTGGAAAATGTCTTGCATTTGAGGATTCATTTTCCGGAATTCAAGCTGCAATAAATGCCGGTATGCAAGTTGTAGCGTTAGCTACTACACATAAAAAGGAAGAGCACGATCCTACTATAACAATAATTAGCAACTTCAAAGAATTACTCCAGGGATATTGACTTTTACTGGATGTATTCATATATTGCAAGAAAAAAACATGAGGTTTCTTGCATTTATTGCAATTTTACTAGCATATAGCACAATAACAGCGCAGGAAAAGGAGATTGATCTCTACTCCCTCTCATTAGAAGATTTGATAAATATTGAAGTGTCAATTTCCACCAAAACCAAAGTTGGGCTTAGGGAAACCCCGGGTATTGTAACAATCATTACTAAAGAGGAAATTAAGAGAAGTGGAGCCCGAGATATAATCGAGTTGTTTCATCTTTTTGTACCCGGATTTGATTTTGGTGTTGATGTTGAGGGTGTAGTAGGAATGGGAATACGCGGAATTTGGGCGCATGAAGGCAAATACCTTTTTATGGTAAATGGCTTTACCATGAACGACGGAATGTTTGCATGCGTTCCATTTGGAAATCACTTTACGCTTGATAATGTTGAAAAAATCGAAATTATTCGTGGCCCAGGATCAGCCATATATGGTGGATTTGCCGGACTTGGGGTTGTAAACATAATCACCCGCGATACTTATGAGCTTGGCGGCAAAGTGACCTACACCGCCACCCATACCGGAAAACAGTTTAGCCATAACCAGCTCAGCGTTGGCCAAACCATTCATGACAAAGATTTGTTGATGAATATTTCAGCCACCTATGGTGCAGGCTCCCGAAGCGATAGAGCCTACACTGATTACTACCGGAATAGCAGAGATCTACTAAAAGCAAGCGACACCTATACAAAACAACTAGCATTAAAACTTGACTATAAAGGCTTCACAATTCAAACTTTTTTAGATGATTACCTTTACTACCAAATAGATTTGTGGGATGAACTATATAGGGGTACACCAGTTCATGAGAGTTTTAAAAGCAACTTTGTTGATTTATCGTATAAATTTCAGAGGGCAAATTTAAACGTAATACCTCATATTACCTACGAATGGCAAAAGCCATGGCAAGTAAACATTCCAGAAATAAACTACAGCAACAATAAGATATTCCAAAGTCTTACACCCGGCATTAGCACTTACTACAGCAAAAAGACCATACAATTTGTTAATGGAATTGAATTTAAAACTGACAGGCTAAGGCTGCCTAGCATGGTTGATACCCTTTATGAAGAAACCTTCAAGAATGGAAAAGACTTGCTATCATACACCAATTTTTCGGCATACAGCCAATTACTTTGGAACTCAAAATATGTAAACCTAAATATTGGGGCTCGATACGATTACTCAAGTGAATTTGGCGATGCTTTAACTCCACGAATTGGATTAACAAAATTGTTTAAGCGATATCACTTCAAGCTGATGGGGAGTAAATCGTTTAGAACGCCTGGGGGAATATTGCCCAA
>Ga0208196_1002052_pt1 | contig 19732 bp, 17 predicted proteins | sample AD_JPNNA7_MetaG_FD_184443 | JGI IMG/M metagenome (GOLD analysis project Ga0208196, IMG submission 184443) | Active sludge microbial communities of municipal wastewater-treating anaerobic digesters from Japan - AD_JPNNA7_MetaG (SPAdes) (version 2) | ecosystem: Engineered > Bioreactor > Anaerobic...
TTTCTCTTCAGGACTGTACGTTTGTTTAACCTTCATTGTGATTTCCTCCTCGTTTGCTTATATTCTTAAGGAAATCACTCTCTATTTTTTTTCCACAAAAATTCTCATTTACCATTGAAACTTTATGTTCTTTTCATAACATGTATCCCTTTTGATTATTTAATTCTATAATATCTTAAATTTTTATATGAACCTATATCAATAATAGAATTTTGTACACCAATTAAATCTTTTACATATTTTCCTTTAATTATTTTATTATAATTATAACTTGAACTATGTATAAATTGATTTGCATTCCCACTTTGAACTCCACTTACTATAATTATATGAGAATAATTATTATATACTGCAATATCTCCTATCTTAACCTGACCATTTTTTACTTCCTTAAATAACCCACTTTCTACTATGTTTCTTACTCCACTATCGCACTTACCTATTAAATTAAGTCCTTTTAAGTTATTGTAATCTCTCCCCTCCGTCCCATTCGTTATCCCTGCTATATCTAGTACCAATCCCACAAATCCTGCACAATCTAACTTTGGCTGCCCATTATTCCCTGTATATGCTCCTCCCACACTTATGATTGCCTGAATCTCTAATTTTTGGGAAATAGTGAACTCAATCAAATAGTATAACTAAAATAGGAATTTCATAATTATCCTTTAAAACAATAGTAAAAGAATATTTTATTGAAGAAAAATTACTATATTCAAAAATAAAATAATCGATTATATAATTTCTCCAATTGCTACTATTTTTACTATTTTTACTTAACATTAGTTTATTACCCTCTAATTTCCAGTGCCCTTTTTCCTGAAAATTTGTACTGAAATCTCTTATTTTGTAAATATTATTTTTATAAAAATTTATACATTTATTGGGTGGTATTATCCATTCTCCTATTATTACATATTGTAAAAAAGTTTTACCATTTTCAAAATTATATTTTTCCCCGGTTTGAACTTTATTTTTAATAAAAGAAATCTTTCCCTCCTTATCCTCCATGTTAATATGTTTTATTTCATATAAGTCTTCTTTTGATTTAATAATAGAATCATACTGTATTATTATATTGTTTATTATTAATAAAACTATCAATATTTTTTTCATTTAATGATCCTCCAACTTGGTAGTTTTAGTTTCAAATAAACATTTGTCCTTTTTTTATATCCATCAATCCAACCTTTATTATCTGTAACACAAATTCCCCCACCTCCAAAACTCTCTCCAATCCTACTTCCATCATTATTTAAACTAGCATATACATGATCATAGTAACTATCTGGCAGCTTCATTACTCCTATTGCTCCTGCTAAATCTACTTTGCTTACATGATCTGCATCTACTACTGTAAACAAACTATTATTAAACCGTAAATTTGCTACCGCATTAGTATACTCATACAATAATTTCCCATTGAAACTTTATGTAGCCAACCCTTCTTCTTTTGTTATAGTTTTTTTATTTTGCTTTGCTGCATTTCCTGCTGTTAGTATTTTTTCCGGATTTTGTATCCCTTCCTGCTCCGTTCGCTGTAGAAAGCTGTTATACAATATCACCTATATGGTTATAATAAATCTTCACATAATAAAACCCTATTGTTGCCCCTTTAATTTCAATTGTTCTGCCCATATTCGTTGATATTCTTCAAATCGTTCTTTACCTATCATTTTAATAATAGCGTCTTTTGAAAAATCACCAAAATATAAAATTCCTTGTTCGATGGTTACCTGCATGTTTATTGCTCTATTTAAATGATTGTTTACATAAAACACCCACGTTTGTCCTAATTGTTTAGTTAATTCAAAGAGTTTATCAGGATTTGTAAATAATATCCAGAGTCGATATGAAACTTCATTTTCATTGTTTTTATTTGATTCTCTTATTGTTATTTCTAATGATTTCAAAAATTCTTTTTCTTCTTTCATTGGATAATATTTCATTAATTTAATTGATTTAATATCTTCGTCTGTGATAATAGGTTCTTTACAAATATTATATATTCTATTACCACTCATTTCAATTGGTTTGTTGAATGCATTATCTGGACATTCGTTTGCTATATGTATTTCTACTTTGATTATATCTTTTAACTCAGGACCAGGTAATTCGTACAACATTGGCTTTTTATAACAACTCGTAAAGACAAAAGTTACTAATAATATGCTTATAATTTTTTTAACCATTTTATAACCTCGATACTTTATTTAATCATATTTATTTTCTTATGATTATACTGAACTGATAAATTATACAATCTTTTGTAATCAGTATAACTCATCCAATCTAATGCTGTATCTCTCCAGAATTTTATCCCAAATATATTAAATTTGTATCCTTTTGTTTGATCATACAATTTATCTACTTCTTTTGTCCCATATATCACTGCATCTATTATCCTTTCAACATATAAATAACTTTCTATTTTAATTCTTGAATTTCCATCTATAAAATCTTTCATTTTATATTGATGTAGTTTTATTACTGTATAACTTAAACTATAAGGCATTGATGGATTATAATTAGGATTCGGTAACATGGATTCTGAAAAATAAACTTCACCTATTTTTTCTATTAACTCTTTTCTATCATCAAAAGAATCATCATATAATGATCTTTCAATTTCATCGATGGTAACTTCTGCTATTGTTTGTTGAACCGCTGCATAATATATGCTAGGCCCGTATGAATTTTCATAATTTGTCTGCATCAACTGGTTTAATACATCTATTGCACCTGCATACCCATCGGCTACATTCGTTGCATTGGCAATCTGATTAAACCATTTACTGTTAGCATTTCGCTCTGCTACAGCTCTGTCTAATTTTGTATTATCCTTTGCTTTTTCGCCTGCAAATATAATCGTTCCTTCTTCTTGGGCTTCCAAATATAATTCATGCTCAACAGCACCTACATTTACCCCTAACTCATTGATTAGCTTATCCCGTTCACCTGCATACTTCATGTACAGGTATCTGTCCATGATTTTACCATTGTCAGCTTCCCATAATTGCTTTGATTTTGCTATATCGCTTTCACGCTGGCGCTGTCGCTCTAACTCCGCTAACGCTGCATTAACCGCTATCTCCTTATTGCTATAAAATCCTTCACCCTGTACCCAGTTTATCCCTTTTTCAAAAAACTCACCCACACTATCCCATGCACCTGACAGCAGGTTGCCCTATATGCACCCGCATCTTATGACGCCGTACCTCCCTGTGCGGCTGGGGTACTTTCCCAGTAGCCTTCCCCCGACGGAAGGCTAACTCCGTTGCAGGCGAGCACACAGCCATGGGAATCACTCCCTATTTTTTCCACAAAATTTCTCATTTCCCATTGAAATGTTATGGCTATTGCTTCACTACCTGAAACTTTAAACCTCCTTTATATATATAATCTCCTATTGAATATATTATTAAACTATTTGAACCAACTGAATATAACTCATATTTAACTAATCCTTCCTTCCCTTGTATAACCATATATAATCTTGAATCTTTAATTTCATATTTGCTTGGATATTGATTTAAATCTATATATTTGTTCATCTCACCAATTTTCCATACTTTATACCGTATACCTCCATCCTTCCTAATATATGCTTCTCCCATCCATTCTTCTACTCTGAATTTGCCTATTGCAAAAAACTTTTTTAATCGTTCACCTACCCATTTAACATACTCTTTTTTCAGCTTTTCTACATCGTTAACCGGTATTTCCTTCCCTTTATTATAAAACTTTAATTCTGTTATGCAGGTATCATTGTATTTACTTCCTTTATAAACGCCTAATCCTTGAAATGTAAAACGTTTGATAGAATATGTTTTTTCAAAAGTAATTTTTTGATATTCCATGACATCTTTTAATTGTATTTCCTTCTCAAAGAGAGCTTTATCTTTCAAAAATGATTCATCAGTATCATATACATATACAACTACGTCTTTAGGCCTGTTATTTTTTTCATATATATCCTTATTTACAGCTACTCCTCCCAATACCTGTATTGCATCACATTCTACTGGATTCTTAAATTTAATTTCTATTGTCATGTAGTAGCTGTCATCCCCTTCTGCATAAATCGTATTTATATCATTATCAAATATGTTCACCGGTGAATATTTCCCCGGATACAGCCATTCTTCCAGCACCCCATGAGTATCGTATATATCTTCAATTTCTATATACGGTTCATTACTCTTTAGTGGTGTTAGTGTACCTATTAGTATTACAATACCTGTTGCTACCACCAATATATTCTTCATCGTTTCACCTCATTATCGTATTATATAAATTTTTCCTAATTGATTAAAATTGAAGCGGTCTATAAACTTCTTGTAATCTTTCTGCGGTGTGCTACTTCCCCAATCCATTCCATAAATGGTAAAACAGCCTTTTGAATCGGTATAGCTGTTTGTTCCGCCATGTACATTAATTCCTATCTGCGTTTTATTTCCCAATGCAGGTAATAATCGTAAAATATCAGAATTTTTTATTTTATCATATGTCAATGTATTGGATTTTAATTTATTCAAAATATCTTTTTGATCTTTAGTATCTAATTTATCATAATTATCAAAACTAAACACATTGAGTGCTTTAAAATCATTATTTTTACCATGCATTCCTACTATAAAATCATATCCGCCATCGGAAACACTGCCATTACCACTGAGGACACTGACATCTACATTTGCACGGTTATATTCTTCTATCCGTATATTGCCATCACCATCTGTGTAAATGAGTGACATCCTGTCATTATACGTATCGCCTGTCGTGTTCCCTTTGTTATCAGTACAGGTTAGTCCCGCTCCTTTCCCTTCTTCCCCTATTACAACTGGTATCCCTAATTGTAACAATGTTGCCAAGTTATCCACCCCCATTGTCCTGAGCTTTGCCTCATAATACATTAAGCGCTCATACATTTCTTTACTGTTTCCGTTATATTCCTTAATGTTATTGTCATTATCATCTGATTGGCGTATATCTTTATTGGTATAGGAATCCTGTATTTCTTTTACATATTTTGCTTCCCGTGCTATGATATTTTTATCAACCTCCTTCTGCATCGCACCACTTTTCCACATCTTTCCTGATTGTTCTATATCTTTTTGCCGTTGTAATGCTGTCATAGTATCCTGTGGCTGTCTTTCAAATAGATTGCTGAAAAAGCCTGTAATGCTATCCCATGCACCTGACAGCAGGCTGCCGGCTTTACTTAATCCTAACCATGCCAGTCCCAGTATCCCTTCTTTCTTTTGATTGGTCTTCCAGTCTTCGGCATCCTGGCGCCCCTGTTGCGCTGCCCAGTCGCTTAACCAGTCCGCTGCCCTGTACTGTGTCTTCTCCCAGTTTTGATATAATAACGCATCGTGCATACCTTTACCTTTCAGCATGTCCGCTCCTGCCAGTATGGCATTTTCCAGTGTGCCCTGCATAAACCTATCTGCTATTTCCCTTCGTAATGGGATATTTATACGCTCACTATCCCCTTACCAACCCCTCAAGCGCACCTCACACGGCGGTGTGCCTTACCCCCTGTATGTAGTATGTCTTTGCCTTCGTGGCTATGTCCTCGCACGAGCCGTATGGCGCTCTGGCATCCTGCCTCCGCTGTTTTGCTTTCAAATGAAAAAACTTTATGCACCAGCCATTTCCATAGTGTTCGTGTGATACTTTAGCAAAAAACTGTTGCCTTAATATCTTTTTCTTGTATCCCAAAAACACTATACATTAGTGCTAAACCTGCTTGTAGCAGTATTTTTTTAATTATCATCAACCCTTTTTGCTTGTATCTCACTTATCCCCGTATCTTTATATTTCGTTCCCGGATACACTTCCTTTATTATCAATTTGCCGATACACAAAAAACTACTACTTAATCCATATATAGGTTTTTGTTTTGGTCTGAATCTTAGTAAAAACTTTTTTGGTTTCATATCATCTTTTAAATTAAGTACAAATGTCGTATTCAATATCGGTTCTTGTTCAGATAGTACCCATGGATCTATCTGCCGTATAGCTACTTCTGCTTCATATACTTCTAATATCGCCTTTTTTACCCTATTATTCATTTCATATAGCTTCTTGTTTTTTGCTACACCATTCACTATTGTTAATTCAACTTCTATATATTTATTTTTATCTTCAAATTCATCATACCCAGGTATAGAAGCAAAATTCAAATTAAATATGATATACTCACCAATTCCATCACCTTCAACTCCTTCTACCCATGCTGTTTCAACTTTCCCATCAAATGCTTTCTTTGCTCCATAAAAGTCTTTTGGCAACCCTTTCTCGACTAATTCTGAACTTGCTACAGGCTCATTAGTATAAACAATACTATCAAATATTTTACGCATATCATTTTCATTGGCACTAACCAATGTAATGAAAAACAATAAACAAAACATAGTGATATATTTTATAGCTTTCATCATAGTCTTTCTCCTCAATCAATAATTATTCTTTTATCATTTGATATAGGCATCCATTTTTTACCTATATCATACCTGCCATACTTATACTTCTTTACCACATCGTATGTGCTCGCGCACATCCATATTGCGCCGTACCTCCCTGTACGGCTGCTGTTAATTTTCTTTCGTCATAGATAATATAGCTGTCTTCAGAGATCAGTTGAATACAGTTAGTAAAAAAAATTTTTAATTCGAACATTTATAATGTAGCACAATTAACAAACTCCCTAACTCCAAATTACACGGGTACGCTCTATCCTTTTTTTAACATAAATGACTTTTACACATTAATAGTCTAAATTGATATCTACTCATTTTTTTAAGATTTTACTAACAAAAATTCAGATAATATTACTATACCATTTAAGGATTAGGCATAATTTCAAAATTAAAAATTTCCCATCTTTTTTTTATACCATTATAAACAAATTCTAAACTTATAAAATAACCATCATCACCATCCACAATTGTCTTGGCAGACATAACCTTTATAAATGATATGCAGATTACACTTTTCTCAAATATATTGTCTTTGTTGACCCAATCTGGATTTTTCAAAACCGTAATTAAATCCTTCACCGTTACTGGTCTTACCATTGCGCAAAATTCATTTTTTTCAAACCCAGGAATACTTACAAAATATTCTTTTAGCTCTGTTAAATCTTTTGCATCTTCAGCTTTTGATAATAATTCTTTACAAAAACCTTCAAACTCCTTCAATGCATTTCTTTGTTCCTCTACACTTAACATACATTCTTCTTGTTCCTTCTTTACTTTTTCTTCTTTATTCATATTATTCCCCTTTTCTAATCTACATCCAATTGACAATAGTATTATCAGGATAATACTAATTTTTTGTAATTTTCCTCTCATAATCATTCACTCCTTTTATTATTTTTCACTTTGGCCTATTATATAGACCAATGTGAATATGATTACTATGCCCAGTTGCATACTTTATGCTCAAATAATTTTTTTTAATCATATCTATGTATTTATTTTTTATATTTTCCATTACATCTGTATCATTATAATAAATTATCATTTTTCGATTTCCATTATTATTTAAATATGTTTTCGAACTTTCTATAAACGATTCTATTAACTTTAATGTACTTTCCCGGTCATATAGATTCTTGTAATTATCATAATCACCTGCATAAATTTTATCATCCTTTGAAACCCATTTTATATCCACTACATATCCCCTATCATAATCCCTGTCATGATGCCCAAATTCTGACTTCTTCCCTGGCTCAGGACTAAAGTCATTTACATATAGAGTTTTACCTGTTTTATCGTGTAATTCATCTATAGCATCAGATACTATCTCAGCAAACTCCCTCGCAACATATTTATGATCTTGCTGATTTTCTAAACAATAATCCTTAAATCCTTCCCCTTCTTTCTTAAATTTAACCCAATCCTTACCATCACCATAATCATCTACATCATAATAATCCGTTTCCTTTATTTCAACTACATTCTTCTTCTGTTCTTTATGCTGTGTAAGTGCCTTCTTCTCCTCTAATGCCTGCCTGCGTCTTGCTATTTCTGCCTCTAACTGTGTTGTGTCATAACCTGCTTCCTTTAGTGCCTGTTTCTTTGCGTCTGTTACCTCCCTGCTGTCTTTGTAAAAACTATCAAGAATTTCTTGTGCTCGCTTCTGAAAGGCTTCTTTTACAGCCATTTTATGAAATGCCGCAAACGCTGCATTATCCGCTATCTCCTTATTGCTATAAAATCCTTCACCCTGTACCCAGTTTATCCCTTTTTCAAAAAACTCACTGACGCTATCCCATGCACCTGACAGCAGGCTGCCGGCTTTACTTAATCCTAACCATGCCAGTCCCAGTATGCCTTCTTTCTTTTGATTGGTCTTCCAGTCTTCGGCATCCTGGCGCCCCTGTTGCGCTGCCCAGTCGCTTAACCAGTCCGCTGCCCTGTACTGTGTCTTCTCCCAGTTTTGATATAATAACGCATCGTGCATACCTTTACCTTTCATCATGTCCGCTCCTGCCAGTATGGCATTTTCCAGTGTGCCCTGCATAAACCTATTCATGGGCAATACCGCATTGTGACTGCTTGCGCTTTGTCCTATTGCTGTGCCGTCAGCCAATAGTGCATTGCTTGCCCATAACGCTGCTACACTTGCCCCTGCCTGCAGCATGTCATCTTTCCAGCTTCCTGTACCATCAAAACGGTTTACTACATAGCTGCTTGATGCAGTATACCCATACTGCTGCCATGAGTTGTTCCACTTTTCACCATAGGCTTCACCTAACACTGCTCCCACCAGCGCCGTTGTACTGCCTATTCCCCAGCTTCGCCACTGTGCTTTACTCCCCCACTGCAGTCCAAGCCCGCCGTTATCCTTGTACTCCACAAAGTTACCCAGTCCCTGTATGCCACTGCTGGTAAGCGACCCTAATACTGCTCCATAGCTCTCCTCTACCACTCCTCCTGCATAGCTTGCTCCCATACTTATCCCTGTTTGTACCGCCCAGTGTTGCAGGCTTAAATCTCCGGCTGCTATATCCCCTGCCTGTCCAACACTCACGTATGCTGCTCCTACCATGGGGTTTGCTGTTACAGCACTGAGCGCCACGCCTATTCCTGCATTCACATACTGGCATATTGCATCCTGGGTTGCCTTCTCCTTCTCTGCCTCATACACATCCTTTGTTATGCGCCCATACTGCCCTTTCCCTTCTTTTAGCTTTGGCCCGGGTTTTATCTGCCCAAACTGCCCTACATAGTAGCTAAATCCCCATACCACATCAGGCCGCATCATCATCCCCATCCGTGTCTGTGCCTGTGCCATCACCACGTTCATGGTTGCCTCAAACTGCACCCCATCATCTTTATTGTATATATCCATCAACACCGGTATACTGTATTCCCCTAACAGCAAACTATCGGTATATACAAAGGGCTGATATGCTGGTATTGTCTGCCTTGTGCTGGTTATGGCAAGCGTTCGCTTGTACCTATTGCCATCTATGCCAAACGCATAGGCGCTTACAAACTGCAACGCTGCCTGCTCTGCCTGTTCATTGGCTGCTTCTATCTGTTCTCTGCATTGCTCCAGTAACTGCGTTAGCGCTTTCAGTAACGCTATATTTTGTGTCTTCTTCTGTACTGTAGCATATTCCTTTCCCAGCATTTGCGCATCATCAAAGATACTCCTGTTATAGCTCCCAACGCTTACCCGTGTCAAGCCAAATTCTACCTGTTGCTTTGTCATTGCCATGAGCTCACTACTTAAAAGCTGCGGTTGATCCTTTATTATATCCACAAGGATGGCATGAACATCAACCTTGCCAATGGCATCGCCATACTGCTCTTTTATTGTTGCAAGCATATCTGTTACTACTACCTCTATCCCTGCCATGCGCTTTAATAGCTCCTTATAGCTTACCCCGCTATAGGCATCAGCCAGCCACTGCAGCTTTTCCTCACGTAACCGCTGCATTGTCTCATCCCACTGCTTTGCCCCCTTCACCATGGATTCTTCTGACTCTTCCTGCCAGTTCTTCCACCTGCTGGCAAATCCCTTGAGCATCATGTCCCACTGCCGTATCCCCCGCTCAAATATCCGTTTTACCATCCTGTCCCAGTCGGCTTTCTTATCCTGCATCTGCTGTTGTGTCATCTGCCACTGGTGTACCTGCAATGCCCTCCGCTGCGCTAATTCTCTATCGTTTATCCCCTCATACTGTTTCACATACCGGGCAAACAGCTCGCTTACCGCTGCTTCATTGTCGGTGCCTATCATCGCATCTAACTGGTTTATGACCTCATGGGGAATCCCTTCGGTATAACCCATATAGGCTATCATAGCACGCAGCATCCCTGGCGACTCAGCCCCAATGGCACGTGCTGATTGATACCCGGAACTATCGCCCGCCCATATTCCGTATAAATCCTTTTCTACCGCCCTATCCACCACTACCCTATCATACCCCCCGCTTGTATACAGCGTTTGGGTGTGCGCTATGTATATTTATAAATTTTTTCTTGACAAAATATGCTATCCATTACAATAATTTTGTTGATTAGGATTAGTTTTTTCGTTACTGATGATGTCATCAGAATAAGTAACGAGTAAATAAAACAAAAAAATTATAAAACGAATACTGTGTGAAGGAGTTGATATATACATATAAATGTATGGGACATCATCTCATAATAAATAATATCCCAATTTTATTTTAGAAGGCTCATAATCGTGGATTAATAATATCAATCCATTTTGCATTGTTCATATATACATTTAATTTTAAATATAAGAATACAAATAAGAATATGATAGGGAGGAGTTTTATGAAAAAACAAAATGTTTGTACAATTGGTAATCTATTGCTTCTAACATTGATGATTGCATGCGGTGGTGGAGGCGGCGGGGGCGGTTCAAGTTCAGTCGTTCCATCAATCATTCTGCCTCCATCGGGCATTAATGCAAGTGATGGCTCTTATAACAACTGTGTCGTTATAACATGGAATGCAGTAAGCAATGCTAAGACATATGTCATCTATCGCTCTGACGTCATCAATGGCACTTATGACAAAATTGGCGATGAAGTATCAACCAGTTATGAAGATTCAACTGTTACAAAACAAAAACCATACTTCTACAGGGTTTCAGCTATCTCGCAAACTGATGCTGAAAGTGAAAAAAGTCAGGCAGATAGTGGCTATTCAGATGACATGCCAGGTGCTATTACTGTTACCGCTACCAATGGCGATAACCCTGACAGGGTCAGTGTATCATGGAATTCTGATGCCAATTCAACCCAGTATAGAGTGTATCGTTCACGAGCCGCCAATGGCAGTTATGAATTGATTGGTACTTTCCAAACAACATCATGCGAGGATACTACAATAACGCCAGGATTAAACTATTATTATAAGGTACAGGGCGGGACCGATTATCCAACATGGGGGCAATTGAGTAACTATGACAATGGATATGCCAGTTTACAAACTCCTGCTGCTTCGGCTTCACAGGGAACATACACCAACAGGATTACCATAACATGGGCTGATATTCCATACGAAACATCATATACTGTCCACCGTTCAACAAGTCAGGATGGAACCTACACACAGATAGCAACAGTTGCAACCAATAGCACATCATATAACGATACCAGTTCAACCGTAATAAATAATCCCGATGGAGACTATTATTATAAAGTACAGGCTGTTTCTGAAGTAGCAAGCCAGCTTAGCAACGCATCATTGGGGTATATTGCGCTTCCCTATCCATCAGGGATAACAGCAACCGATGGCACCTGCTATCAACATGTTACAATTTCATGGAACGCTGTTACCGGCGCCACATCATACAATGTGTACAGGTCTGAAACCCAGGATGGAATGTATTCTCAAATTGCTTCATCGATAACAGCTACAAGTTATAATGATACAACTGCCACAGAAACCACACATTACTATTACAAGGTCAGTGCTACAAAAAATAGAGAGAGCCAGCCTGGCAATGCCGATGAAGGTTACAAAAAAGATCCTGCAACCAGTACACTATTCAGGATAACATGGCAGGCTAATAGGGAAAAAGCTGTTAACAGCAATGGAGGAGGATATAGAGTATATTACAATCAAACAGGTACATTTGCCTACGGCGATAGTTACTTTGAAATTCCATATTCCAGTGGTTTATTAGCACCCACTCACTATGATTTTGAACGAAACTCAGCACAAACAGGTACCTGGTACGTATGGGTTGTTGCCTACTCAAACCTTGATGGTATTTTGCTAAGTCTGCAATCAACACCTATACAGGTTACCGTTGAATAATACTATGAACAAAGGAGTTTTGATTATGAAACCAGGAAAAACAAATATACTATTTACATTAGCATTATCCATTATTATTACCACCAGCTTATGTTTCAGTCATGCAGCCTTTGGTAAACAAAAGCCATTAAATAGTGCAAATACTATGAAACTTAATACAAGCACCGTAAAAAACTCACAGATGAAAGGTGCATTTGTTCAACAGTATGTCCCCGGTGAGGTGATAGTAAAATTTAAAAATACAACCAATTTACAGATAAAATCACAGAGCATAGCCGCCATTGGTCATACAATGCTCAAAAATTTAGGTTCAACATCTATTGTGCATATTAAACTAAAAGAAAATGAATCAGTTGAACATGCTATCCATGCATACAAAAATAACCCCAATGTCGAATACGCCCAGCCAAATTATATTTACCATATCTTTTCAACTCCCAATGATTCCAGCTACGGTCAGTTATGGGGACTAAACAATACCGGGCAAACAATAACCGGAGGAACATATCCCAACAACAACCCTGGTACAACAGGGTGTGATATCGATGCCGAATCAGCATGGGATAAAATAACTGATTGCTCTTCGGTGATAGTAGCAGTAATAGACACGGGCGTTAACTATAACCATGAGGATTTAGCAGACAATATGTGGGACGGTTCCGCTTCCGGATATAATTATCATGGCTATGACTTTGTTAATAGCGATTATGATCCCATGGATTTTAATGGGCATGGTACCCATGTAGCAGGCATTATAGGAGCGGTAGGGAATAACGGAAAAGGCGTCACCGGTGTATGCTGGAATGTCAAGATTATGGCGGTGAGGGTACTTAATGCAGTAGGTGAAGGAACAACAGCCAATATTGTAAGCGGTATAAACTTTGCTGTTAGTAGAGGGGCAAAAGTAATCAATATGAGTTTGGGTGGAAATCTAAGCGATGCAGTTTTTTCCAATGCTATAACCAATGCACAAAACAATGGAGTATTGGTAGTAGTTGCGGCGGGTAATAAAGGATATAACCTGAATACTGCCGGCAAAGATTCATACCCCTGTGAATATACACAGGACAATATTGTATGCGTGGCAGCGCTTGATCAGGCATATGCTCTGGCCGATTTTTCAAACTATGGTGCAACAGGGGTTGATGTAGGCGCTCCCGGAACCAATATAGTAAGTGGATATTTTGGTAACTATCAAGCTATCACCACAGATGATTTTTCCAGTGGATGGGGATTAACAGGGTGGGCACAGCAGGCTAATCTTGGCGGCTTTCCAGCACTTACTGATCCAACTAATTTCAATTATTCCAATGAATACTTAGCATATGCAAATCACAAGGCATATAAAAGTTTTAGTTTATCAGGCTATACTAATGCGATCCTGTTATTTGAAGCGTATATTGATATTGAAGGAGGTTATGATTTTTTCAGTGTCAATTACAAAATTGGTACGGGAGATCCTTTTGTAACCGGGCAACAATTATTGAGAATATCAGGGAGTTTTAGTAATCCATGGTATCATGATTATTATCCATTCCCATTTGATATTTCATCGTATACCGGTACAAACTGCTCCATAGGATTCCGATTACAATCTGATGGAAGTTATCAATACACTGGTGTTGCAATCCGTAATTTTGCAATAGTAAATGCAAATACCTCCGTCACCAACGCATATGAGGTTATGGATGGCACATCTATGGCTTCCCCGTATGTTGCAGGGCTTGCCGCTATGCTTATTGCCTTTAATCCGGACTATACCTATCAGGATGTAGCCAATGCACTAAAAAATGGAGGGGAAACAGTTGCCTCTCTAGCTGGTATAACAACAACAGGCAAGTCTATCAATGCATGGGGTTCATTGAAATATATCAATACTCCAGCAGGGTTGTCTGCACAACAAATTCAGTAATAGGTGTGTAGTGCATGAAAAAAATATATTGTATACTGTTAATCACAGGCATGATGTTTTGTGCTCATGCCTGTGCACATGTAAATCAACCTGATACAAAGGTAACTCCGGTGAAACAACAACAAAAGTTTGCTCAGAATGTTGTTCCCTGTGAATATTTATTTACTGTTGATGAAACCTGTGATGTGCAGTGCTTATACTCGCTACTAGTAAAAGACTACAGCATTACCAACATTAAAGCCATAGGTAACAATCTATTCCTGGTTACTTTTACTATTGATCCTGGCATGGACGCTTTATTGTCCATGTATAATAATATATCTACAATAAAGGCTATACAGCCAAATTTTAAGTATAAACTACAGTAATATTCATCTTCCCTATGTATTAAATTTTTTTACAACCTGATTCAAACTTTCTGCCTGTGAGGAAAGCTCTTCAGATGCTGCAGCCAGTTCCTCAGAACCGCTTGACACCACCTGGGTGATTTCATTGATCTGGTTGATAGCTTTGATAATCTCATTGGTTGAAGCACTCTGCTCTTCCATCATCATTGATATTTCTTCAGACATCTTGTTAACTTCCTCTACATCGCCCTTGACATCATTGCTCATTCGGTTGAGCTCCTGTGATGACTGCGCAATATTTTCCATAAGCACTGCTGTTGTTTTTACATTTTCAATAATCTTTCGCAGTGATTCGGCCGTCCTTTCCACAAGCCCTGAACCTGCGTTTACTTTATTATTTGTTTCATGGATAAGCTTATTGATCTCTTTTGAACTTTCGGCAGTTTGATCAGCCAATTTTGATATCTCTTCTGCTACAACGGCAAAGCCTTTCCCATGCTCACCCGCTCGTGCAGCTTCTATTGAAGCGTTGAGTGAAAGCAAATTGATCTGGTCAGAAATATCTGAAATTATTGTTACAATTTCAGTAATACGTTTTGAGCTTTCGTTTATCTCTTTCATGCCGCTTACAGTACTCCCTAAAATTGATTCGCCATCCTTTGCATAGTCATGGGTTTCGTCTGCCATTGTATACGCTTCCTGGGCATTGTGATTAATACGATTGATAGCATCAGCTAAATATTCCATAGAGTTTCGGGTTGCGTCTGCTTTCTTTGCCTGATGTTTGGCATTTTCTGAAACCGAGTCGATAGTTGCCTTAATCTCTTCCATGGCAGAGGATGTTTCTTCAATGGAAGCTGCCTGATCCTGAGCGACATTGGCAAGCTGCTGGCTTGACTGAGTCATCTCTGTTGATGACGAAGCCACATGATCTGCTGCATCTTTCACAGCCAGGATAAGCAAGCGCAGATTATCAATAAATTGATTAAACAGCAATGCAAGTTTTCCAACCTCATCATCGCTCTCAATAGCTATTTTATGTGTTAAATCGCCTTCACCCCTGTTCATCTCTTCCAGCGATTTCACCATTTCATCCAGTGGACTCAATCCTTTCCTTACAACCCTTCGTATAAGAACTATCGCCAAACCTAAAATGATTAAATTGGCGACAACACTTATAATAAGAATCTGGAATCGTGCGGCAACATATTCCTTTAACGAATAGACAATCTCAAACGCTCCATGAACCTCTCCTGCTTTCCACCCTTCCATGGTGCCGCCCGTTGGGTCTTTTCCATCGTCGCGCCCCCACAATGCTTTTGATTGTGCAGGGTCGCCATGGCATATCAAACAATCCTTTGTAAGCCTTACCGGCCTGAAATAACGCAGTACATTGTTTTTATAATCCAGCAAAAAGTATTCAGGTACATTTTTGGTTTTTAGCTCATCGAGCACCTTTTGCTCTAATGGTGTTGGTGTATTTGCCTTATTTCGTGGGTATTCCTTTGGTACTCTAAAAGTATAGCCAAGCACCTCTGCTTTTTTTTGCATGGTTATAATTGATGAAAAAACCGGTACTGAGTATATAAATTTTCCTTTGATATCCTTTTTTAAATAGTCTGTATCGTAAAGCTGCCGTTCCCAGTTATCTGCCATATACTCACGCATCGCCTCACCCATTGTGCATATTGATCGTGCCTTGTCAATAAACTGACGTTCAACTTCGCCTATAAAACTTATGCGCCAGAATATGTTGGTAAATAACAAGCTTACAATAAGCACAACAATCACCCCAACCGTAACACGAGCTTTGATTGATAGTTTATTGAGAATCTCATTTATTTTTTTCATAGACAGCATCTCCTCCTCAGAAACTATAATTATTAACCTCGCCCTGACCATTCTCCTTCGTAAGCAAGGGGGCATTGTCTTCATAAAATGGCATCATTAACCACTTTCATTCCGGACCTGATCCGGAATCTGCTTTTTAGCCTTTATTAATCAATCATATAACAATCCAATACATTATTCAATGAAAATATTGTTTGTAAATTATATTAAAAATCAAACTGTTCTTTAAATTCTTTTAATGAATTACGAAATGCTTCAGATCTTAATTCTTTAAAATGAGAATAATTATCCAGCATTGCTTCAACAATCATTGGGTCCAGTAAATCTTTTTTAGCTTTATTCATTGCAGACACTATCTTATTGTCATCCATTGCGCTTCGATATGGCCTTTCTTCAGCTAAAGCAGTAAATATGTCAGCAACCGCCATAATACGGGAACCAATAGTTAAATTATCTTTTGTTATTTTAAAGGGGTAGCCTCTCCCATCCTGCCTTTCATGATGATATGATGCCCATTCATTTATTATTCTAAATTCAGGAGAATCTATTACTGTCAATATAGTATAGGTAAAATAGGCATGTCGCTTCATTATCATCCATTCTTCTTTTGTTAATGGCCCTTGCTTTTCCAGAATGGTTAACGGTATTGCTAACTTCCCTATATCATGCAGATGCCCTGCAATATCAAGCATCAAGCATTCTCGTTTTGAAATATTAAGTACTAAACCTAATTCTCTGGCAATATTAGCTACAGATGTTGAATGGGTTGCTGTAAACCGGCTTCTGAAATCTATAATCTTTGTAAACAGCCTGGATATTTCGTATATTTCATCCAATGAAAGCACTGGATTATGAAATACCAATGATTGTATTTTGTCGTCTATATTGTCAAATTGAAGGTCAAACCAGAATGACTCTTTTGCAGATACTTCCTCAAAGCATTGCACTATTTCAGGATCAAATCTTTTGCCAGAATATTTTTTTATTGTTGCCAGTACATCATCTTTTTGTAAAAGATAATCCTTACGCCTGTTAATGAGCACATCTACTCTATCCGCTACATGAATAATATAGGAAGTCAGGGGGATAGTTACCCCAATACTATTCTCCTTCCTCTGCATGTAATCAACATGATGATAGCGTATAGCCTGCGCTAAATGTTGTGACAATTGGCATGAATTCAGCAGACGGTATCCCATTTCACAGTGATGATCAACGCCATTGCCATACTGAAAATCTGCAAGCTCTTTAAATTCTACCTCTTTTAAAACACCAATATCATGTAAAGAGCCGGCAATAACGGTATTTTTTATCTCTTCCGAGGATAGTCCCATGCATTGAGCTATACAACCGGCAATATACGCTACACGTTTGTTGTGGCATCCAATATCTTTATCCACATAATCAATAGATCTGGATAAAGCCATATATATATCTTTTAATTGTGCCATATAACCACCATCTTCCTTTATGGTTCATACATCCATTGCTTAAACGAATTGTATTGCAAAAATAAGTTTTCTTCAATATTATTTTAGACCGTATAGACTGCTTTTGTACTGTATAACTACTATAGGCTCTGACCCCTTATATTTATATATTTATAAAACAAGTTGCTATTATTTGTACAATAATCATTATCAAAAATTGATTATTAGGGGGGAAATCAACCGTTATCCATGTCACGTTCATGGTGCAATAAAAACTGCTTTATTGCAACACCGCCAGTATAATTTCCAATGGTACCATTTTTTTTAATAATTCTGTGGCAGGGGTATATAATGGGAAACATATTTTTTGCCATAACATTCCCAATAAATCGCGAGGCATTTTTCATGCCGCAGCAAAGTGCCAGCTCGCCATAGCTTCTGGTTTGTCCAGGTGGTATCTGTGATAGTGTGCGCAGAACCATTTGTTCCTTCCGGGTATACAGTGATAAATCACAGGGAGGCAGTGCTGTAATACGCTTGTTCATGTATGCATCAAAAAATAACTTCGCACACTCTAACGGCGGAGTGCTTCCTTTTTTTGCAGTATTAAGAATTGTACTATAATCATCACAGTGTAACATGGTATCAAAGAATAGTAATTTTATAGAGTAACTATCGCCAACAATAAAAAGCTTCCATTGAAAAAATGTAATGTGCACATACACACTATTTTTTAAATATACTGTTACATCTTCTGGAAACACTATACATCTATGTCCTTTTTTTTAACATTGTTTGCGCTGCAATCATATCGTTATGTAATTGTTCTTTTAATGCAGTCACAGATTCAAACCGCTTATCATCGCGAATGCGGTCATAAAAATACACCTCCACCTGCATCCCGTAGATATCACTGTTAAAATCAAAGATATTGACCTCAATGGTGCGCTCGGTATTGGCAAATGTTGGATTGTTTCCTATATTGAGCATTCCATCATACATGGTGTTGTTGATAGTTACTCTCACTGCATATACGCCGTCTTTAGGAATAATCTTATCCATATCATCAGGTGCTATATTAGCGGTGGGATAGCCCAGCAGCCTGCCACGCATCTGTCCCTGCACCACCGTACCACTGAGGGAATATGCTCTTCCCAGCAATTCATTTGCCATAGCTATATTCCCGTCTTCAATCTCGGCACGTATCCACGACGATGAAACAGGCTTTGACTGGATACATACCGGCTCTACTCGTTTTACCATAATCCCTTCTTTATGAGCTATCGCCTGCAGATACTCATAATTGCCCTCTCTTCCCCGACCAAAAGCATGGTCATACCCAACAACAATATTGGCTTTCCCAATATGATAAAAAATAATCCTGTATAAAAATTCTTCGGCTGTAAGATTTGCAAGTTCATGGGTAAATGGCATCATTACAATATTTTTCACTCCCGTCGCTTCAATTGCTCGTATCTTTTCTGTTGATGTTGTTAATACTTTAGGGGGCGTATGCGGTGTAAGGAGTTTACGGGGGTGCTCACTAAACGTAAATACTATAGCATCGCCATTGATAGATGTTGCAACCTGCAGCATGGTTTCAAAGATTGCTTTATGACCGCAATGAACGCCATCAAAGTTACCAATGGTTACAACGGGGTTATGAAATGTTTCCTCGCGTTCATCTAAACTATATAGTACTGTCATGCCACCCTATCTTCTCCTGCACCAACCATGCATCATAGCATACCAGCGCAACCATTGCTTCAACAACCGGAATAATGCGTGGCACAATGCAGGGATCATGTCTGCCTTTAATAGTAATATCTACATTATGGCTATAGATATTCATGGTTTGCTGAAGCATGGCAATGGAAGGGGTTG
>Ga0208196_1002059_pt1 | contig 19678 bp, 18 predicted proteins | sample AD_JPNNA7_MetaG_FD_184443 | JGI IMG/M metagenome (GOLD analysis project Ga0208196, IMG submission 184443) | Active sludge microbial communities of municipal wastewater-treating anaerobic digesters from Japan - AD_JPNNA7_MetaG (SPAdes) (version 2) | ecosystem: Engineered > Bioreactor > Anaerobic...
AAAAAGAAAATGTGTTAATAACCAGAATAACTCTGCGAGTTATTACCGGTTATATAACACTGGATTACATCATCATAATAAGAAAACTTATATTTGTTAGTCAGTGGTCTGAAAGAAGGGAGTACTTCCGGCAACTGCTGCCATAATAGTATTAATCATGTCGCCTTCAACGCCCTTGAGATAGTTCCTTAGCATCCGATAATCACTCTTGAGATGTCCGATTACCGGTTCAACGGCTGCCCTTCGTCTGAACCGGGCTCTGTCCCTGATCTTCTCATAGGCTGTTTTGCCTTTACCAGTGCCTGGCATCATGATCTCTACCCCAAGAATGGTCTTGCGTCCCTTATAACCTCTGTCAACCAATGCAACCTTCGGCAACCTGCCCATCAGATCTGACACCTGCTCCAGCTGAGGCTGCAGTGTATGACCGTCGTATGGATTACCTTCAAAAGCCATGGCCCCAAGTATAATGCCGCTGTTTTTTGTAATCACAAAACCGCTCTTGTTACCAAACTCGTACTTCTTGTGGTCCTTACCCTTGGAGATGCAGCTTACCTCCGGCGCATGAAAGCTATAGATCTTGTTATGGCTGTCTCTTTTCTGCCCAAGAACACGGTAATACAACCATAACTGTTCATCGTATGCCTCAAGCCGCTCTTTATTATCAAGCCCCCTCTCTACATCCCTTACAAGGCGTCCGGCAATGGTCTTTATCTTCCGCGCTGCCGCCATTGCCTTCTTCCTCCTCTTGGGATGATCATGGAACCGCTGATCGATCATCAGCTGACCAAGAGTGCGACTGTAGCTCTGACGAAGATTAATGTCTTCTTTCTCAGCTATCTTCCAGCAGCCCTCTATGATCTTCTTATGAAGCTTGGCATCTGTTGGATAGGTGATATTCTTCTCCTGAACCGTAGTGTCAATGAGGACTTCTTTTTCTTCTACTTCTTTCTTCTCAAAGAGGCTGATGCTGAGTTTCAATAACTTCTCCGCTCCGTCGGTGCCAAGGCGCTTGCGAAAATGAACAAACTCACTTGGATCAAATGGCTTCTCAAATTGAAAGTAGGTCTCGCCACAGAAGTATTGCCAGTATGGATTCTCGATCCACCTATCAACAAAGGATTCATCTGATTGACCGTACATCTGCTTTAGAAGCATGCAGCCTACCATCTTACGAACCGGTACTGCCGGGCGGCCCATGTCAGCATAATAAGGTGCAAAGTCCTTCTCTACCAATTTCCAATTGATTCGCTGAGTCAACTCAACCAACTCATGCTTCATATTTATCACACTCACCAACGGAGTTCTGAAAACGTTCAACTGGGGATTCTCCTCTGTCTTACCTATCATTTTGCAAGCTTTTTAACGAATCTACCAAAAAGCCTGCAATCTGACAAACATTAATATTAACTTATATTATTAATTATCAACAATATAGGCACTTTATAAGGGTCGACTAACTAAAGCCTATGTAAAGATGAAAACAATTATTAAATCAGTATTCTTAGTGGCAATCTTGGCGCTCGTGGTAACCGGTTGCCAGAAAGAAGGTGATGATCTGAATGTATCTCTCAAGTCAACCATTGCATTTACAGGAGGTATTTACATCTCTCCCTGGCAATCAGGTAATGCAGAATTTGAATGCGCACAGGCTGGTGGATGCGACGGTGGATCTTACAAAATGGACCAAGGTGTTTATGCCGGGTCTTCTTTTAACGGTGGCGGCGTCACCATAACTGGAATCAGCAAGCAAGAATTTAGTTGGTCCTCAATTTATCCAGTTTGTAAGATTATCGTAAAAGCAGGAAATGGGGCCTATATATTCGAAATTGGTGGTGCTCAAAGTGGATCTGTCCCATATCCTAAGGACCTTGGAGTAAAAGAAAAAGACATCAGCCATATTACATTCTGCTTTGCTCTCCCCAAAGTGATAACTTTAAAGTTTGTGTACACTGATGGAATAAGTGATTACTTCGGTGTAAGTGATGGCACTAATGTATTTAGTGCAGGATGGTGTTCTGAATGGTATCTAGGAGTAAATAATTACCCTACTACTTCACCCATCACCCTGCATAGGGCAGGCATATTCTCGCCGAGCATTGGCACGCTCACAGTTGATGCTTTTGGTGATGTGACAATTAATCTTAACGAAGGTCTCTCCTTAGTCCAATCATCTCTGTTTGTGGGCACTGAAGCTGATTTGAAAGATAACCTTTCGCCTTATGACGTTTGTCCTGCTTATTATAATTTGCCATGGATTCACCGAACGTCAGGTGATCTTTATTTCTTTGACTTACCAAATTTGTAGATTTTAGTCATTGAAAATATTATATAGAGTAAAGAGATTGTCTCGTCGTTTTGAGATAGTCTCTTTTTCTTATTATTCATAATTCCGTTCTCCTTACTATAACCTTAATACAATAATCTTCACTCTGATAATTGTATGGAAGGAGCAAATTTACAATTCTTCTCAATAATGACTATAAATATCAGATTGTCAAAGTCTAGGCTTGGACTATTAAGTTCGACTGCTGATTCTATCCTGAAATTCCTTCACTTCCAGTTTTTAAGCTTTCATTTGATTAATGTTCCCAATAAACGTCAAATTGAATCGGTCTGAAATTCCAGCAAAGGACTACCTGTCTGTTGGTTAGGATTCAATTGTTCGTGAATACAATTACTGTGAGACATTAAAAGGTATAGTATTCAACATTTTCATTGTAAACTTTGCTGCACCAGTTGTATTGAAGTGAGATAAACCAACCCAGTCCTTTTCTGGATCAATGAATTTGCAGAACTCTATTGAATTTAAGTTGTAAAGAGTCGCAGTACTTTTATCTTGAAAGGATAATTTATATGGACCAATCTGACTTGAGTTTTGCGTTTCATTCACACCAGGAATTTCTATCAAGATTAGCTCTATATTTTCTTTTTCACAAATATTAGCGATTTTTCTGACCCATTCTGCACTTTCATATTTATCCACATCCAATTGCATATAGTTATTCTCTGTCTCATCAGCAACAATTTTTGACCTTCTAAGCTGACCAGATGAAAGATAACCACTTCTGTATTCTGCCGAAAATGCCTTTTTAAGAAGTTCAGTACCCTGCCACCTGAATTTCGATATCGGGATGTCATTTAAATCAATTTTTTGCTGATGCATCGTGAACTCAACAACTGGATGTATTCCATTCTGATCAAATTCCTCAAGAAACGTATTGGCTGCTAGAATAACATACTTCGGTCTGATTGTATATCTTTCAAGATACTCTTGCAATTGGATTTGACAGGTTTTAATTGAGTTCCCTACCAGTGCCATATTATATGAGTTTAATCCTTTGTCTGTCATTAACTCACTGTCAATACCATATTGTGCCAAGCTTGATCCTAATATTAACAGATCAAATTCAGGGTTAGTAAACTTTAATGATTCTATTCTTTTCCGAAAATCCCAGTCGGTTCTCATAATAACAATAAGGTACAGAGAATTTAAAAGCAAAGAGAATAATGCAAAGAATAGGAGAAACTGAATTGTAATAGTAGATATTTTTCTCATGATTAAAAATTCGCATAGACAAACTGCTGATTTTTAAAGCCTTCAATAATTAAAGTCGTTAAAATAATGGAGTATAAGGTCCATCTCAATAATAATCCTTTGGGATCGTATAACAGTTTTAATTCAAATTTTTGATACAAGTGGCTATAATCCTCTTGCAACAGTTCTATGATCCATAATATTGGAATATAAATTATAAGCATAAAGGGGGCTGTACTAATTCCATCCAATGGAATACTGAAACTTAGGTCAGATAATTTCTTAAAAAAACTAATGACAGATCTCATGTCAGGAGCAAAAAAGAAAGTTAGAGCAAGAGAGAAGAATAAATAAGTCGATAACCTTCCAATCCATAGTCCAGCTTTCTCTGGCACTTTCGAAAATAAAATAGCTCTCCATTTCTTAGTAAAGAATTCATAGGTTATCGCCAAAGCCTGAAGGAGGCCTAAAAACATGAATGTCCATCCTGCCCCATGCCAAATGCCAAAAAGTGTCCATGTGATAAGGAGAGCTGTCAGAGTAGCAATTACCCCCAATTTTCTTAGCCTGAAACTTAACTGTCTGAATACATAATCATTAAACCAGGAAGAAAGGGAAATATGAAATCTCTTCCAAAAAATCGTCATATTCTTTGAAAAAAACGGTCGATTGAAATTTGGAAGAAGATTTATCCCAAATAGTTTTGAGGATCCTATCGCGATATCAGTATACCCTGAAAAGTCGAAATAGAGATAAAGTGGCTGCATTATCAATAAAAGCCACAATGTATCTCCAGGTGCTCTATCTATGTCCTTGTAAGTGTTAATTATATATGGAGCCAGTTGGTTAGCAATTACAATTTTTTTAAATAGCCCCATAAGGATAATCCTAAACCCTGAAATAATGTTCTCTACGCTGAATCCTTTTAAGGACTCAATCTGGATGAGAAAATGATTTGATCTTTCAATAGGGCCCGAGAGGAACTTTGGGAAGAATGTAATATATAACAATAAACGAAGAAAGTTTGTTTCAGCCTTTTCCCAGCCCATATTAATATTTATCAAATATCCAATCCCCTGGAGAGTGTAATAAGAAATCCCTATTGGTACTATAAATTCTGAAATTGCAGAGACTTTAAGACCAGACCCAAACAAAGAAATGAGAGGATCAATTGAAAATGAAGCATAACGCAGTAGAATCAATTGAGAGAGGTTAATTATTATGCCTGCGTAGAAAAAGGGCTTGTCCCCCTTGTTGTCGTTTATTCTATTGCCTAAGTAGAAGTTAACATATGTATATAAAATTACATATAGAGGCAGATATATCCTAAATGTGGCAACGAATCCAATACTGAGAACAATGAGATATCCAAGCCTGTATTTGGAAGGTAAGACATGATGTATCAAAACTGCAATAAACAAAAAGATGACAAATTTCAGAGAAGTTATATCCACCTGTAATAGTTATTTAAACAAATAAGAATAGCAATTAAACTCAAATTCTGATGTCAAATTGTGATTAACTGAATTAGTCAAGACTTAATCTGACAGTTAGGGATTAAACTATAGTTGAAATTACTACAAGACAAATAAATGTTTAATCCCAAAAACTGTCAGAAATGAATGCAGAAGTGTGTACGTCTCCAAACTACAATAATTCCCATTCCCATAAAGGCTAAATATAATTCTGGACAGGTTTTATTCAGTTTGATACTCCGTCCCATCCAGCAATTCTGGCCAACATCCACCACATCGCTTTTGCAAGTCTTAATGCCCCCACCTCTCCTATATGATCTTCAACAGTATCTTTCTCTCCTGCAATCACTTCCCAACTTTCATTATAATCTTTTAAATTATCCGGGTGTATTTGCTGATGCGGACGTAACGTGCCTTTGTCATTCCAATGCACAACATATTTTTCTCCTGCATTATTATGCACAAGAATATCAGCATAATCAATAAAGACAATTTCTTCTCTCTCTCCTACATAATTCCTTATATGCTGATTTTTTAGTTCTCTCTGAAACCCATTTTCTGAGCTTTCATTTCCATCTACGACACCATTACTAAAAACCATAGTAGTTGGTATGGAGTTTTTGGCACAATAATCAATGTACTGTTCCATAGCTTGTATATAAGTATTCATACTTACAGAATTCCCCGTAAGAATTTGATCCTCACTATCGAGGCCCCATCTTAAGTTGCCATCAGGACCATTTTTTGACGATCCCGCCCACCTGACATTGTAAACTGGATCAATGCCGCCACCGGGTGCATTTTCCCAGGTACTTTGATAACTCCATCCAAACCATATTGCATGATATGGATTATCTGCTCTGGATGCAGTAGAAATATAATCTTTATATGCCTCAATCCCTGATTGCAGAGTATAAAAGTTTTCTCTTGCCAATTCGATTCTTCCTAGTCTTAAACCTTCCTGTGAAGGACGAGGCGGGGGGGTATTAATCCATAAACTAACCTGGAACCGTGGATCCAATTGCTCTAATAGCTCTGCTCCTCTAAAATACCCATATCCATGAGACATACCAGGAATGAAGACAAGCATCTTTTTTACTTCATCTATATAACGCTGAGGTATTCTTACAAAATCATCTACTATAGAATGGTCAGCGATAATTCTCTTATGGGATAAGTTATTATTGCTTCCAGTAGTAAATGTAACCTCGTTTCCATAAGCCGTTCCAGCACTATTGGATGCATATGCTCTGACATGGTATGTTGTGTTAGGGGATAGATTGGCTAATTTGCTTTCAAAAGGCCCAGCACCACTGCCGTCTAATGTCCTAATTCCAAGTATATCTGGATTAGATGTTTGGCTCCAGCAGACACCCCTCTCAATTACCATAGCTGAACCTTCGGTGTTTACATCCCCTCCTCCAAGGGCTGTGTATGGAGTGATATCAGTAATGATTGAAGTTACTACAGTAGGCAGTTCATTTTTACATGAAATCATCGACAAACTGATAAAAATGAACACCATCAGATAGTAAAGAGTGACAGATCTATTCATATTCGTTTCATTTATTAAATTAAGATACTTAAATTTAACTTTTACCCTCCTATAGCAAATAAAGTTTCAATTCTACAAGCAACAATTGAATTTCTCTGACTGTTAATATTCTCCTTTTGAAAGCTTCCCTTAAATACAATCAGTGAAACCGAAAAATATAATACTCCCCTAACCTGAGACCACTGGTTAAGGTTAAATTTGATAACTTTAAACCAGTGCATTATGAAATCGAAAAGACAAAAACATTCATCAGCCTTTAAGGCAAAAGTAGCCATTGAAGCATTACAGGAGCGGGAGTCATTAAGCGAGCTATCCCAGAAGTATGGTATCCATCCTAACATGATAACACGCTGGAAGAAGGAGTTTTTGGACCGTGCGCCGGAGCTTTTTGACAAACCGGGTCATGATAAGAAAGAGGATGCTGATCTTGAGAAGCTGTATGCCAAGATAGGTCAACTGGAGATGGAGCGTGAGTTTTTAAAAAAAAACTTGAAGAAACTGGGTCTTTAGCCGAGCGTCGTGGTATGGTTAACCGTGAAGAGCCATTGAGCATCCGCTGCCAGTGTAACCTGGTAAGTGTAAGCCGGGGCAGTTTTTATTACAAGCCCCTGGGAGAAAGCGAGGATAATCTGAAGCTTATGAGACTGATGGATGAGCATTATCTTGAGCATCCTTCAGAAGGAGTAGAACGGATGCGTGATTTTCTTCTTACCCTTGGTATACTTGCCAACCATAAGAGGGTCCGTCGATTACTGAGGTTAATGGGATTGATGGCAATTTACCCAAAGAAGAACCTGAGCCGGCTTGGTCAGGCGAAGTATATCAGACCCTATCTTCTGAGGGATCTGAAAATAATCCGTCCGAACCAGGTGTGGGCAATTGACATTACATACATTCCTATGCCCAGGGGCTTTCTCTATCTGACAGCGATAATAGACGTTTATAGCCGTTATGTTGTTGGCTGGGGCATATCCAACACTCTTGATGCCAGCTGCAGCCTTAATGTCACAAAAGAGGCTATTGCCAGGCATGGGAAGCCGGAGATCATCAACTCGGATCAGGGAAGTCAGTTTACCTGTCATGACTGGATTGAGTACCTGGAGAGTGAAAAGATTAAGATCAGCATGGATGGCAAGGGTCGGGCTATTGATAACATCTTTATAGAAAGACTGTGGAGATCTGTCAAGTACGATTACGTTTACATCAGGGTGCCTTCTGACGGTCTTGAGTTATACCAGGGACTGAAGGGGTATTTTGACTACTACAACAACCGGCTATGCCATCAGGGTATTGGTCGAAAGATCCCGGCAAGCTTGTACAAGTCAGTGGCATGATATTAACAGAAATCGGAGATGTTAACAAAAGAAAAAAGTAACCAAAAAAGAAAATGTGTTAATAACCAGAATAACTCTGCGAGTTATTACCGGTTATATAACACTGGATTACATCATCATAATAAGAAAACTTATATTTGTTAATCAGTGGTCTGAAAGAAGGGAGCACTTTAAAATATCCATGAGTATTGAAACTAGACAAATCCGTCAACATAACTTTCTTAAGTAACATGAATCCGATATAGAAATTGACGGCAAAAAAGTTGTCTCTTGTGCGATATACAAAATCCAAGAATAAAAAGTTCAGATACCATGTTTAGCATTTGATCCCACATATAACTAACATCATGTTCTATCTACTTTGCACCGGCCCTTATAACTCCCTCTCAAACAATAAAAATGGAATCTGAAAACCAATCTTCTTTTATTTACTTAACCAAATATGTGTTTCCACAAGTGAAAAAATCAATTTTTTTATAATTTTCACTATCCTGAGAAGTGAGGTGAATTCAGCATTTTCAGCTCTCAAAAAAAAATTAATTGTCGGTTTGTAATGTTTATATGTGAAACAATATTTGTATTTTCATCGTTAAAATGAGTATGTTTGTCACCTCATAATTAACATTCGTCAAAATACTAATTATATGAGAGGCTCATTTCTGATGCTATTTATCATCTTAAGTAGCTATACTTGGGGAAAAACCTACTATGTGGCTCCAACCGGAGGGAGTGATACTTTTCTGGGAACTATTACACAACCCTGGGCAACATGGCAGAAGGCATTCAATACTGCAAATGCTGGAGATACAGTTTTTTTCAGAGGTGGGGTCTGGTATCCCACTTCAGGGGTTAATTACCTCCCAGGAAGAGGAAAGGGATACAACGGGACATATAACAATTTAATTGTTTATATGAATTATCCTGGAGAGACTCCCATACTTGATTGTTCCAATTTTCCATCGAGCACCACAAGTACTTCAGGTTTCAATGCAGAGAATGTAACTTATGTAAAATTCAAAGGATTAACGATAAGAAATGTCCGGCAAACCACAAATGCCCAATATATAGTCGGAGCTGGATGGACAAATTCCGGAGTAATTTACCTGGAGAATGTAACATCAACCGGTCACGGCGGGGCTGGAATCAGGATTAATACCTATGATACTCTTTATTTGACGAATTGTGATAGTTACAATAATATCGATCCGACAACAACCAGCACAATACCAGGAGGCAGGGCCGACGGATATACAATTGGTAGTGGCGGAGCGGACGTAGACACATTCAAGATAGCTTATATTACTGGTTGTCGTGCATGGATGAACTCGGATGATGGATTTGATATTGGAAGTACAAAACAAACCCAGATATCCAACTGCTGGTCATGGAATAATGGCCGCCTTCAGGGTGACGGATGTGGTTTCAAAGTTAGCTACAGCAACGTCCTGGACGCTAGCAAACGAGTGATAAGAAATTGTATAACTGCATATAACTATCAAAAAGATGGCAAATTCAGTGGCGGAATTATTGAAGTAAATCTTTATGACGAGTACTTTGGCCCTATCTATTCATATTATAACAATTCATCATATAACGATTACATTGGTATTGGTGGCGGTGATGCTCTCATGGATTGCAGGACAGAGCCTGCAAAACTTATAGTGAGGAATAATCTGGTTTATGCACAGAGAAATCCAGATGGTTATCCTGCAGTATTCAAAGCTTGTGATTATACTAATGGAAATCCAAGCTATGTGACCGAAGACCACAATACCTTTAAATTATCCGGCATTTATGGTAATACACAACCTAATCCTTCATTCAGCCTCTCAGACAACGACTTTATTTCATTAGACACTACTCAACTACGAAGGCCGAGAAAAGCAGATGGTTCACTGCCGGATGTTACCTTCCTGAAACTAAAGGAGGGCAGTGATCTGATCGATGCCGGGGTAAATCTTGGATTGCCATACTCTGGCACTGCACCCGATATTGGGTACGCTGAATATGAATCCGGGTCTGTGACCATACCGACACCTGTTTTTGTCAATGCCGTAATCCAGAATGCCACTCCCACAAAGCTGGAAATGACCTATAGCCTAACCCTTGCAGGCATTATTCCTTCACCTACAGCATTCACCGTGAGAGTAAATACTGTGACCCGAACTGTCAGCTCAGTTGCCGTCTCAGGAACAAAGGTAACGCTCACGCTGGCAAGTCCTGTGGTCTACGGAGATGTGGTTACCGTGGCTTATACCAAACCATCTACAAATCCTCTTCAAACCTCTGACGGAGGGCAGGCTGCAACGATTTCATCACAGAATGTAATTAATAACTGTTCTGAAACACCTAATCAGCCGCCAGTCGTTAATATATCATCCCCTACCAAAAACAATGCCTTCTATGCACCGGCAACAATAACAATAGATGCTAATGCTTCAGATCCTGACGGAACCGTCTCCAGGGTTGAATTCTACAATGGCCAGACCAAATTGGGCGAAGCTACATCAGCTCCTTACGCCTTTACATGGAAAAATGTACCTGAAGGGACATACCTTATCTCCGCAGCTGCTACTGACAATAAGAACGCACGAACTGTTTCCACATCAGTCACAATTGTGGTTGAGAAAGCTGCTCCTATAATAAATCAACTTCCTGTTGTAACCATAAAGAATCCCAATAATGGGAAAAAATTCAAAAAGAATGAGCCTATAATCCTTGAGGCCGAAGCTTCAGACCCAGATGGAACGATAAGCAAGATTGAGTTTAAGAGTGGAGATATTATCCTGGCAGAACTAACTGAAGCTCCTTATGTATTCAATTGGCAAAATGCTGATACAGGAAACTACGTAATAACTGCGATAGCTACCGATAATCTGGGAGCTGTCTCTCAATCAACTGAAGTAGATTTTACTGTCGTGGAGGTAAAAGTTCCCGGTTTCACAATACTGAGTCTTTATCCAAACCCGAGTCATGGTCAATTCAGAGTCGAAATGGCAGAAGCAATTGACTCGGACAGACTCTATACTATCTACAGCCTATCGGGACAAGTTTTATACCAGGATAAGAGAAGCGGACAGGAGATTACCGTAGAATTCAACTTGGTTGAATTACCTGCAGGGACATATGTACTGGCTGTTTCTTCAAAAAATAGAATAATTGACACACGGAAATTTGCAAAAAGATAATTCTGAAAAACGAAAAGTTACAATCAAGTAACTATGTATTTGATTTTCTCCTATTTTTTAATTTAGTGTAAAATAAGCTTATCCACTTATAATCAACCTCTATCTTTTGTTCAGCCTCATTAAACACAAGCCAAGGTAAGAGTGATTCTGGCATCGAAGGTTTCTCAATATAGAAGGCAAACGGGTGTGATGAATTGCTGCATGGATCACGGTAAAATCCACTGATTTGTCAGGTAAAGAAAGTGATTCAACATTCTCCTCTCTCCAGCAAATGGACTATAATCGTAAACACGTCTTTCCATTCCGGATATTACAACATTCAGATATCCCAAACTGGCAAACACCTCTTTATCTGTGATGTCGCCACCACAAACAAGGATTGAGGCAGTCTTGTCTGTAATAATTTCACTCAATATTCTACGATAGAAAGAATCTACTTCTCCATTCATTTCTCAGGTAGTATGATTGGAATTAAAACACTGTTCTTAAAATTAGGACAATATCACCTATAAAGGTTCTCCTTCTAATGTATTCCAAATTCATACGCTGTTTATCCGGCCAGATAACCTCGTCGAAATGCTTTTGTGGATCAGGCACCATGGATAAAAGTTCCTCCTCCCTTGCATATTTTATTGAAGCAGGGCTGGTGAGACCTGGTCTGAGAGAAAGCATCTCTCTTTGTTCACCCTGAAGACGGGCAATATATTCTGGCATATCGGGACGTGGACCAACAAAACTCATGTCACCAATTAGAATATTCCACAACTCCGGAAACTCATCAATTTTAAATCTTCGAAGAATGGCCCCTATCGGTGTTATTCTCTTCTCCCCTCTAACCGAAACAGAACTTCCACCGTGGTCAATAAACATCGTTCTGAATTTATATATTGTGAATGGTATACCGTTTCGCCCTATTCTTTCTTGCGTGAACAGGACAGGTCCCTCAGAACTGAATTTGACCAATAATCCCGCAACCAATAAAAAAGGAGATAATATTAAAAGCCCAAAAAATGAAGCAATAACATCAAAAATTCTCTTGAGAAGCATGTTTCAAGCAGACTATAAATTTATTACCTGTTCAGCGGCTTTCCCTGGGATAGAATTGTCTGGCAGAAATTCCACCAACAAATAATCATCCTTTAATTCTTTCAAAACAACCATATGCCGGTTACCTGAATGTGCCCTCATTATTGCATGGTTATTTCTTGAAATGGTCGATAAACACCTGAATTTCATCCTCCAGGCTATTTCATACATTATTCGATTCATAATCAATCCTATTCCCTGACCACGATACTTCTGATCTATCAATCTTCCTACAAAACACTGTCTGTTCACAAACATTCGAAGGAAGAAATAACCTACCAATTTGTCCTCACTGAAAGCCCCCATCATAAGAAAAGAGGATTTCCCGGTTTGGCTGGCTATTGAGTCAAGTTCAAAAGAATGTGGTTTGAAATAAGTCAAATCCGAGGTTGGCTGATTCTTTATCAGTTCATAAAGCTTAGCAGAATCAGCAAATGAAATCTTCCTACAGATAACATGATGGTGTTGAATTTCTTGAAATATCTCCCGAGCAACTCTGTCCAGTCTTTTGCTATACAGAAGAGAAAAAAGAAAATTGTTCACCCTCTCAATAATTTCCCAGATGAAGCCCAGATTATGCTTTATAAACAACAGAATTCGTTCCATTACATAAATCTCAAAAGCTCTCCTTTTAAGCCCCTGTTAACTGGCAACTGCCATAATAATTTGCACCAGTTATGGTTGCCTTCAATTAGTTCAGCGCCATCCTTGGTAACTGCAATATCCCAACCAACAGATTTGTTTCCGGATGCATTTCGTGCTGCAATTGCGGCAAGTTCAAGGACCTTTTCCCAGTGTGGTATTATAAAGCCCTCAATCTCCTTGCCGGTAACCGGATGAACAAGCACTGAATTTTTGGTAATATCACTGAACACTCCGGGGCCAGTAACTGTTCCCGACTTCAGATCAACCGGAGCAGCAATATTTCCTGCCGCCATATTGTCAACAGGGGAGTTGACTGAAATCCGGAGCCTGGCGGCCAGAAAAACTATTTCATCATTATCCAATTGTGTTATGATCCTGACTGTATTCAGCCCGGAAGGTGATAGATTATCAAGGGCTGAGTGTTGTATAACAAATTCCTCTATAAGATCATAATTCTTTTGCTTCATATAAGAAAGCAGCTTCAGTGGTGTATACCTTTCTGAATTAACTACTTCAACTTCAGCCCCTACCTGACCCCTCGAACCTTTAAGAACAAGTCTCCCCGACGGATTCAGGAGCATGTCATTCAAAATTAATATATCAGACTTAAAATCAGATATATGCAAAGACTTTCTCTTGACAAATAATTTATAGTGCTTTAGAAATTGCACCTTATTTTCAAGTAATTCTCTAGAACCTTTCGGGTTCATGCGAAGCTGATATTCATACATGAAACCAGTACCAGCCCATTCACTGCGTTCAGACCGACATCTGTCGTAAAACCTGAAACAATAATAATCCTTGAAGGAGATATTGTATTTGACGACCGATAACACAGAGTCAAGAATGATATTTATTTTCAATTTACCTGAACTTTCTGATGCATATCTCTGGAATCGCCTAAGCTCTTTCCAATCCGATTCCTTCAAGTAATAGAAAAGGTATAATATGCGTCGAATGAAAACCATATCTGTTAATTAACTCAAGTTGCTAGCTATAACAATATACAACAATGATTTGCGATCTCGAAAAACGACTGATATCAACAGATTGCCCGGGGTTTTCAACCTTGGGAAGGTGATGTGCTTGCGTAAATACGGGGTCGATTAACATTATATCGTAAATTATTAACAATAAGCGTATTGAGCGTGTTTTTTATTTGGTAAAAATAGAATAATCCTCCAGATTAAGGTCGGCAAACCAATAAAACCTGAAGGATTATGATTAATAAATGTATTGCAATTTACGTATTTATTGATGATCTGCTTAAAGATCTTGAACACAATGAGCCTACAAATAGAAATATGTCTGATGCAGAGGTTATTACAACAGTTCTTGTTTCGGCAATATATTTCTCTGGTCATCATGAAAAAGCCATGAGCTTTATGGGGTCTACTGGGATGATAAAACATATGCTAAGTAAAAGCAGGTTCAACCGGCGATTACACCTGATTCGTGAGCTGGTTGTCGATCTGTTTTTCCAGCTATCTGCTTTAATTAAGAAACTGAATATCAGTTCTGAGTACTCCATTGACAGTTTTCCCATACATACTTGTGATAATATCCGTATTGCAAACTCAAAGCTAATCCAGGGAGAGATCTACCGGGGCAAGAAGGTGTCCATGCGTAGATACTTCTATGGGTACAATGTTCATGTTCTCTGTACAGCGGATGGGATCCCTGTAGAATATACTTTCCTGCCAGGCAGATCCCATGACTCAAATGCACTAAAGCAAATGCCTTTACAAGTCCCATCTGGGAGTATAATATATGCCGATAATGCCTATACCAACTATTCCATCGAAGACATGCTGAAAGATGCTGAAAACATCGACCTGCTGGTAGCCAGAAAATCTGACTCAAAAAGAAAGCATGAACCCTATGTGGAGTATTTGATATCATCTGTACGAAAAAGAATCGAGACTTCCTTCAGTGAAATCTCCAATTTCTTACCGAAGAAAATCCACGCTGTAACTGAGTTCGGATTTTTGCTGAAAGTGGTGATATTCATTTTTGGTTATGCGATCTCTAGAACAATTTTATAAATAGCAACTTGAGTTAATTAGTCGGTTGCTACATAGGAACTAAGATAGATCCCGGCGTTCTTACTTGTAAACAATCCTGAAGCCTCTAATGACCGTGAAGAATAAAAACTTCTTTTCTTACTGTCACGCCTTAGTTCACGGATGAATTGGTTCATACCAGTGATATTACTCTTGTCAAAGACTTCGCCAATACAGAGGCTTCTGACCATGTCACCTACACCTGAATCAGGTGAAGCAATTGCCAGAACCGGAAGTCCGGCAGACATAATGTTGTAAATCTTGCTGGGGATACTAATATCGGGAGTTTTGTCATCAAGAATAATTACAGCAATATCCGCCTCACAAAGAGACTCATACAGCTCTGAATCATCCCTGAATTGAAACAATAAACAGTTGGTAAGTCCATTGTCATTGATCCTCCTGGCGATCTCATTGATTCTATCTCCCCGGCCAATTATCTGAAACACAATTTCAACCTCGTCCTGAAGTGTGCCGGCAACCTCTATCAATGTCTCGACATTATGAGTCACTCCAATATTTCCGGAATACTGAATGATGAACTTCCCCTGCAAACCATCCCTCATGAGAAGGTCATTGTTTTCCTTTGGAATTGGTTTAAGGTGTGAAAAGGCTGACCAGTTGGGAATCACTCTGACATCCCTCCCGTAAGCATATCGACCAACTCCGGCTTTCATGTGATCACTCAGGGTATAAATCATATGAGCATTCAGGAACACTTTCCGGTTGCATCTGCCCCATATTCGGCTTAGCAGTCCATCATCCCTGAATCCATTGGCCCTCAGGGCATCCGGATAGAGGTCAAAAACGAGGATTGAAAACCTTCCCCTGAACCACTTTGCCATAAGATAAGCCGTGGGTGGTACAGTAAAGAAAAACTTGTCATATTTATTATATCGCAGTCCAAGCAAAAAAAATATCTGAAATGAAGCAACCATCCACGATATCATCTTTTTGAAATTACTACCTCTGTCATACCGGACGATCTTCTCAATCCTGACCCCCTGGTCAAGAGGGGTGTCCTGTACCCTGACGCTTCCTGTAATCAGCACAACTTCATTGAAGTACCCTGCAAATGCATTTACAATGTCAATGGTAAGATAGCCCGTGGCCTGGTTAATAAATACTATTCGACGGATCGGAGCCATCTGCTTAAGCACTTAATCAGGATTTAAAAATGCTCACAAATGTTCTTGCCGCATTACTTATTCTATCCGTATACTCCTGATAGATCATTTTTCCTGGTTCACGTTCGGGGAAATTAGCAAGAATTCCGGCAAGGGCTTTGTAGTCATCAGGTTCAAAATAGCATCCATCAGAGCCCAATTGTTCAATATTGACCGGAAGTGAAGAGGCTATTACCGGAACCTGCAACGAAATGGCGTCTTCTATAACAGTACTCCAACCCTCAAAAAGACTGGGTTGTATTACTCCACGAGAATGTTTCATAAGCAATAACTGCTCATTGCGAGGAATAACACCCAACAAACTGATATTTGGTTTAAGATTGTTATCGGAAATTATAGAATGTAATTCCCTCATATATACTGATTGATCGGCATCAGGAAATCTTCCTGTCATGGCCATATGGATTTCCCTTCCTTCCTCTTTCAGCAGAGCCAGCGAACGCAAAAGTACACGGTGATTCTTGTGCTTGTGAAATTGATTTGAGATCATATAATAGTCTTCTGGAAGATTATATTTCCCCCTGATTTCACTGATATCAAGACTGTCAATGTCTTCGATTACAGACACAAAGTGAAAAACATGCATTCTTAACTTCTTCCTTAAACGGAAAAATCTACGGAAGTCATCAGCAACTGCTTTGCTTGACACAATAAGATCATCACTGTTCTTAAGAATGAATTTAATTCTCAGTGTCCGCTCTATTATTTTTCTCCGGGAAAAGAATTCCGGATAATATTCATGCTGCAGATCAGCATACCAGGAAACCAGCCTGGTATTGCTTCTGGTTTTTACAGGATAATCATGAAGGGGATAGAGACCGTCCAGTTCATGTTTTTTAAGAATTTCCGATACAAATGAGTTTTTTCTGGTTAACCAGGACCTTAAATATCCGGTTGCGACTGGCGGAAACGCCCATCTTATAAGGTGAAGGCGGGGATATTTAATACTGTCAGCAAACGTCTTAAGGTCATCTCTGTAGAATAGGTAGATTTCCGGTTTTTCCTCATCATTAAGGAAGTTGAGAGTTCTGATGAGGTTTAAAATATAAATTATCCCTCCCATCCAAACGGGATTGAAATTAAAAATGATACCAAGTTTTAGTCTGTCATTCTGCTCCATACTGAATATTCATTATTGAAGTTTCGCAAGTAAGAAAAAGTTAAGAAAATGGCATAAAAAAAGCAAAGGGAGTTTTCAGATATCTCTGAAAATCAGTATATTTAAAGTGACGAAACAATAAATAACTGATCCCAATGCTTAGTAATAAAGGTACAAATATTTTCTCTGAGATTAATAGTTTTTTTCCGGAGAATGATAACAGAAAAGCAATTAACAGCATAATGGATATTGCCCGGCATCTGAAAATAAGCGGTAAATCCTTGTCAATTGAGAGTAATGACAACTGTAAGTTCACACGGTTACAGGTGTTAGAGCTATTGTTGCTATTTCCTTTATTCATGGTGAAAAACGCCTTTCATTATTCTGAATCAGTTCTCTTTAAGGTTCTCTCGTGCAAGAAGGATGTTTTCTATCGCTTTATGGCCAATGGTTCTTTGGATTGGCGAAAGATCCTCTACAGGATCAATTTGCAGTTGATCGGGAAAATCGCGGTCAGGGCCGATTCCTGCAGTGGCAAGGATCCTGTTTGCCTCATTGTTGATGACTCTGATTTGCCCAAAACCGGCAAAAAGATCGAGAGAATAGGACGGATATTTTCTCACGTGACTCATCGCTCCATTATCGGCTTTAAGGCTCTTTTTCTTTGTCGCACTGACGGCAAGACGCAGACCGTTCTGGACTTCTCGCTTCATGGTGAAGAGGGGAGCCGGCCGGAAAAACCTTTCGGGATGACCAGGGAACAGCGTGGGAAGCAGTACCACAGGGAGCGCAATGAGACAGAAGCTGTACAGGAGAGAATTGAAGAGTACACGCAAAATAAAATCCAGAAAGCCATAGACATGGTCAGAAGGGCCATCAAAGAAGGGATACGTTTTGATTATCTGCTCTCTGACAGTTGGTTTACCTGTACCGATATAGTGAGGTTTATCAAATCCAGACATGTCAGGTGTCATTTTCTGGGTATGATCAAGATGGCCAAAACCAAGTACCGTTATCAAGGGAAGATGAGAAGTGCCAAAGAGATGGTGAAACTTCTTCAGACAAGGAAAGAAATCCGCTACAGCCGACGCCTGAAGTGTTACTACGGGCAAGCTGCAGTGGAACTCTCCGGCATAAAGGTTAAACTCTTCTTTTGCAGGCGAACCAGAAATGGAGACTGGACGGGACTGATGACCACCAACACTAAACTTGATTTCTTCGAAGCCTATCATATTTATTCAATGAGATGGTCCGTCGAAGTATTTTTCAAGGAAGCCAAGAGTCTGCTTGGCCTGGGGAAATCGCAATCCAGAGACTTTGCCTCCCAGATTGCCAGTATCTCTATTGCGGTGCTCCAATACAACATCCTTGGAACGGTCAAGCGTTTTAGATCCTATGAAACCATCGGAGGACTTTTCCATCAAGCCACTGATGGAGTTGTTCAGCTCTCGGTCACAGAACGCATATGGGGAATCCTTCAGGAACTGGTCAGGATCATAGCCGAGGCGTTTCTGATCGACGATGAAAGAGTGATGGATACCCTGATTAACCGTAGTGAAACTTTTAAGCATTTTATAAATCTTGATAATCTCGAACTCAAGCAAGCGGCCTAAAATCACTTGCGAAACTTAAATTATATACTTTAAATAATCTGATTTTTTTAATTAATCCTTTATTAAACTTCCCATTTACAATATACAGGTGAAGCTGTAGAAAAGTAACAGCAAAGCCTGACAGGGGAATTAATTCAATTACATTAAATCCCACCTTATCAAAGAGGTATTGCAACCCGTACTTGGTATATCTGAAGAAATCCCTTGGTTCTTCATGCAAATGCCAGATGAAAGGAGTCGAATAGATAGCATAACCGCCAGGTTTAAGTACACGAAAGCATTCCCTTATCGCTGATTCAGGCTCCTCCAGATGTTCCAGAACCGCAGTGCAAATAGCACTATCAAAAAAATCATCATTTACCGGGATTGCATAAGCAGTACCCATAATATCGATATTTGATTTTTTATGCATTGTGCCCTCATAATCCAATCCTATATGTTCAGTTACGAGTTCTTCCAGGATTGCCTTATAAGGCTTTTCTCCACAGCCTATATCTATCAGTTTCCCTCTCATGTATTTCTGGCACAAGTGAGCAAACCTTTTCTCGAAGATCTTATTTATCATCCAGTTATAATCATCTGTCTGTGCTGGCTTATGCATAACGACTCACCTACGTATTATTGGATCATAACTTAAATGGCTTGAGGATATAAATTATATTAATTACTGACAGAGTGTGAAATAATATCTCCCAACTGATCAGAAGTCATGAACTCAACATCAGGCCACCTGTCAGTAATCTTAGAAAGCAATTCCTTAAACAATTTTAGATTATTGGTTCTGTTTTCTCTATTCAGGGCACCCATAAAATTAATCCTGTGTGTACAAATCACAGCAGGCTTTTTCCAATAAAATGCAGTATTTATCCTTTTCAAACAATCGCCGACTATATCC
>Ga0208196_1002072_pt1 | contig 19553 bp, 16 predicted proteins | sample AD_JPNNA7_MetaG_FD_184443 | JGI IMG/M metagenome (GOLD analysis project Ga0208196, IMG submission 184443) | Active sludge microbial communities of municipal wastewater-treating anaerobic digesters from Japan - AD_JPNNA7_MetaG (SPAdes) (version 2) | ecosystem: Engineered > Bioreactor > Anaerobic...
GATTCGTAGGTCGATCAGAGAGAAAAAATCATTAAACGTAAGCCCTCAATATTTGGTCTGATTTCCCGTTATATCAACTATTTAGGGCAAACGAGCCAATTCCATTTGTTCCCGTCTATTCTGTGATAAATCCGTCTTTTCCATCTGTTCCTATCACAAATCTATCACATTCGAGACCATTGGATTTCTAATCTAACGGCATCCCCATCTTCCCCTGCCACTCATGTTGAGTGACTTATAGAAATCAACTAATCATGCCGTGTCTACTCCTCAATCAGGAAGAAGCCCCATTTCCTTTATTTTATCTATATTACATAAAAGCGCCGTATAGTCATATCCTGAGTTTGCTTTGCGAATCTCTTGGCTAATTAACCCTTGATTAATCATGTGCGACAAAACGGTCGTTGTGTACTGTTGTTCCTGATTATACTTACTTGTGACGAATTCCACTGTTTTTGAAAATGAAGGATAAATATTACGTTTTTCCGCTTTTATGAGTCCGGCAATGATTTTTTTAATTAGATCTCCATGTGCTATATCAGCTTCGCTGGGAAGGACCTCCTTTACCCAACTTGCGCTTTCTTTAAGTTGTCTACTAATAGTGCCAGGGACTCCTAAAATTCCAACCTCTTTATTGCGATAGTTTACTAGGCCAGCAACAACACTGCTGAAATGACCATCTCCAGTGAATAATATGAACACTTCAACGTCGTCTTTATCAATCAATGTTCTGTATATGCTGTCCAACATGAAGAAATCGGCATAATTTCTTTCCTCGCGTTCGGTTGCACAGTCTATAATGTCAATTCCTACTACCCTTAATTTATCTCTTTCCTGATTTATGTTATTTTTCGTAAAATCTCCAAAAGCAATAGCTTGTACAACCTTGTAATTCGCTCTTATTTCATTCATTAAAAATTTCATGTTTGGTACTCGTGCATGATGCTTGTAAAGTGACCAAAATAGGCTTTCATAATCAATAAAAACAGATGTATTTTTCATGATACTCATTTTTAATCCTTCTCATATTCTTAAATTGTAAAGGTGATTTTATTCATCTAAAAGCTCTTCATTGGATTTGGTTTTTGGCTCCATATTGATATTCAATATTATTGCTAGAGCCATTATTTCTACTTGTTAGATTTTCTTAGCTATTCTTCGATCCTCCTTTCTAATTGTTTTTGTATATTCATCATGCATAGATAACTCCTCGAAAGTATTAATGCTGTTTCAACCCATGTTTGTCTTGATATGTTTTTTTTCTGCTGTGTATAGTTCGTATAAGCGAATAATTTAGCAAAATAGATGCCAATGCGTATTGCACGATCAATGAAGACGCTGAATATATAGGCAGGTCTACTCTGTCAATGAGGGAACTTGTATGAGCTTGAAAGATCCATTTTTTTAGGGATGGCCGAAAAAGACTTTCTGCCAGGTGGGTTTATATCTGCTTCCTCATCTTTCCCTGCCACTCATCCATCGCTTTCCAGCATTTATAATATGCATCGTGCCTGAGTCGATCACTATGGGGTAGGGTAGCTTTGAAGTTGTCACAGTTCATGCGTCGAAAGAAGAGCATCCACTATTTAAATAATAACTGATCGTTAGAACAGGAGGGGTCTTTACGAGAAGGAATTGAGGAGCTTGATCCATGTTAAATGATCATACATCACCAAAGAAAAAGCCCAGGAATGTTTTCTTAGTCCTCGTTAGCCACCTCTTGGCCAAAACAACAAAAAGGGGTTATCTTAAAATGGATAACCCCTTTTTGTTTGATTCGGATTCGTAAGATGATTACTTCTTCTCCGGCGCTGGCGCTGGAGCCGGGGCAGGGGCCTTCTCGGGCGCCTTTTCTGGTGCTGGTGCAGGAGCAGCAGCCGGAGCCGGTTTCTTTTCCTCTTGCTTCGCGCAGCCAACAAAGGAAAATGACACGGCGAGAAGCAGTGCTAAAACCAATGCAAAGGTTTTCTTCATCTAGTGTTTCACCTCCTTTATTTTTGTATCTTTTAGTCTAGATTAGATCGTTTGTCAAAGTTAAATGTGCGACTGACATTTCAGAGGGAAAATCTGCAACCCCTTGATTTTTACTTGCGCGCTCTATATGGATAACCCCTTGATATGCATCATGCCTGAGGGAAAGCCCAGTGTGTTGCGTGAATCAATTTATCACTCGTAAGCAAATCTTGTGTGAGTATGAGCAAATGCTCAGTGTTCCATCTGTTTAATAGTCTTCCTTTTACCATTTAACGCTCATAATTTTTCCTTTTCTTTATTTTCCTTAAAGGGACTAGATCCTTCAGTTCTTGAATAAGTCGCTTTTCATCAAGCTTTGTGCACAAGGCGTGAAACTGCCTGTTCGTCATCAGTGCAGCATATTCAAGATCTTCTTCGACATTGCGGACAGGCATTAGCGATCCTTAATCATTCAATCTTTACATCATCATTCAATCCAAGTTCCCGCAGTGCTGCTTTCGTTTCTTCAATTTGATTCTCAGTAACACCATCAGTTGGAGCAGCCTCTATACTTACAGTCAATTTCAATGTTCCGCCCTTTACATACTTAGTAAGAATCTTAGTATAAAGATTCATCCATTTTTGCGAGGGGATCTCGCCAGACCATAGGAGCTTTTTGCTTTTAGCAGGTGGTTCATCAATTATTTTTATTATCTTTGTAATTACTATATTTGCCGACACAGATATTTTTCCGAACTTTACATTCACATTAAAATTGCCTTCATCAGTTCCTGCCTTAAATACCCCATCACTTCCGATCACACCCCCAGTCGCTGTCCATGAAGCATCTTTAATCTCATAATCGTTCCCAAACTGGTCATATCCTTTTGCTATAAAACTCTGCTTTTTACCTGGTTGCAGCTGTACTTGCTCGGGAGTTACTGCAATTCGAGTCAATTCAGGTGGTTTTAAATGTTTTTCAGCCTCCTCGCCCTTAATGATAAACATATCTTCGGATATATCGACATCCTTCATATCCAAGGACTTTTTATACACAAACGTTGAATAACCAACAGTCCCTGACTTCCCGACATATGCCAAGAGCCCCTCTGAAGCCCCCCTAGCGATAGCCTCCTTGATAGCATCCGAACTCAATAAACGCGGAAATATGGGAGAAGAAAAGAAGGCATCACGAACCGACTTTGTACTCCATTCTATAAAAGCAGGTGGCCAATTCTTTACCAAAGTTCGTGGACTGATATCTTTCACTATCTCATCACTTTGTCGTAAAACAGAGATAATGTATTTGCAGAGCGTATCTGCTGCACTGGATGTCACAAGTCCAAGGTCTATAGTACGAACCGAGTTATCTTTGCCCAAAAGCAGAACATTTTTATAATTTCTCCAAACGACCTCTCGCAAATCACGGGTTGCCTTTTTAATATTTTCCGTGAGCTGACGCTGTTGCACATCATCCAGTTTTAACCCCTCAGCCTGGATGTCATTCCACGCTATTAGCTTTCGTGCCTCTTCTCTCATTGGGGTAGCGGAGTCGGGCACGACCCAGATCAAGGCACTCTTGAATGTTCTGGATGAAGTGCCGTACTCTTTGGTCATTGATTCTATTTTAGCCTTTATTTCTGTGTCATCCTGAAGCGCCTGCTCTGGACTTAACACTATGAGACTGATAGCTGGTCTATCGGGAATCTGTCCGCTCTTTTCAGGGAAGAACACTCTCTCTATTCCTTCTGTTTGCGGGAACACTTTTTGTATTTCCTCATGAAGCAATTTCTCGATGTCTTCGCCCTTAACACTCGCCCTGCGATCAGCAAAGCGTTTATTTAGATTTTCCTTCAGACTGAAGCGATATTGATTGCGCTCTACATTCAGATAGTAACAGCTATCAATTAATGATTCTAAGGCTGTCTCGACGTTTCCAATATCCAAATCAGGTTCTGCAACACCCAACCTGACTTCGGGAATTGTCGCAGCATTCTTTGTCTGTCCTCCATTTGATTCAAAAAATATAACTGTCGCTACTTTCTTGTGAATCTGGGATTTTCTTAATGTATCCTCTGCCTCAGCATCAAGTCTTACAGCATGAGATTCCTTCTTGCCGCAGATATCAGTTGTAAGGGCTCCTTCGAGGCGGGATTCGCCAAGTTGCTCAAAGATTGCCGATCTGAATTGTGAATCTTCTAGAGGAGCAGTACCAAGACCAATCAACGGATCCTTGTGTGCTCCTTTGAATCCCTTTTGATAGGCATGAGATACCCATAGCGCAAGAAGCCTCAGAACCCCACGTGTTTGCTGGAATCGAGGGAGTTCCTGCCATTTCCTCTCAAAAACGGAAAGAACCATTGGGTGAAATGGATAGGTTGCTTCAAAAGCCTCCCGAGCATGATCTGTAAACCACTGGGGGACCTGCTGCTTGTGCGTGATTACCGAATCCGCGTATTCCGAGCAGGTTTCTATTGCATCCTTATTGAGTAAGACACGACCTTCTTGATTTATTGCTCTTGGATCCCACTCAAATAGCCTTCGACGGATGATCTCGGAAGTTTCGGCTTCTGACGCCATGATGACAGCTTTTCCAAGGCGATCTAACATCTTTTTAAATCGACTATAATCTGCCTGATCATCGGCAGTCATTTCCAACTCAGAGGCGGGTATTGATGCGACCAGTACGACACGATCACTACTACGTGCAACTTCGGAAAGATTTTGGATAAAATTGTAGAGTTGAGTGGCAAGACCACTTTTTCTATTACGGCTTATGTAATTAAGTAACTCATCGACTAATATCAATGATGGTTTGTCACTGGGAATAAATTGACGTATGACCTCACCAGCTGGAGCAATCATTTGCTTTTCATGTTCGGCAACGACATCAAACCCTGACTTTCCAGATAACTGAAATGCTATCTCTGCCCACGGCGTCTTTCTATTTGGTGTGCCGTCATTGCCACCTCTGCCTTGTAACGAGTCAAATTCTGTGCCGACAAATACAGCAACTGCAGATTGTGGAATATCATGTACTTTAGCCTGAGAGAGAATCCAATCTACACCCTGATAATTCTTTGCTATTGGACCATTCTTAGCCAAATGATAGAGCAATGTCAGAGCATGTGTTTTGCCTCCCCCAAATTGTGTCGCCATATTAAAGACAGCGGAGGTTTCTGTCTTCTCTCCAGCTATACGCCGAACAACTTCAGCAGCAAGACCGCGTAGATTCTTTGTCAGAAACGTTCTATCGAAAAATCGCTCCGGCTTCTGATAATCCACATGCGCTCGACCGTCTCGCACATGGTCTAAATGGACAGCAAATTCAGAAGCATCTAGAGGTTTCCCTTCTCTCAAATCTTCACGGGGAGTAACCACCTTATACCAAGGCTTCAGTTTTACCATCTGTGCTCTCCGATCCTTTATTCTACAGTCCTAGACCTTTCTTTCGTGCAAGAACACCATCAACCCAACGCTTTTCGTCACTCTTTGCCGGATATAATGCTGAGAGTGCCTGAGCAAGCTTCCAAAACCGCTGATTCCGCCCTACACCATCCTCGACTAGAAAACGTTTCAGAGCGTCACCACGTCCTGCCGCAAAAAGGATCATGCTTTGATGGAGTTGATCCAGAACGGTATGACCAATTTTTGATGATTGCTCGATTTGCCAAGCTTCACCCCCCTGATCTACTTGTTCCGCGAATTCAAACAGACTAAGCTGGTTATCCTTCTTTTTCCCCTTTGCTGGCGCCTGACCCGCATCTTTACCGAACAGATATGATGCTCTCTCTTTGACTGGTAATAATCTTGCAGTATCTCCCTTAACCTCAACCAGATATTGCAGTTTGTCGAGATATGCTCCAAGCCCTTGTGCAATCTTTCGGACCGCGTCATATTCCAATACGTACCCGGTTACCGTTTTTGCTTTTTTACCTTCTTCTTCATTTTCATCCTCATTTTCAACTTCTTCAGTAACAGTGTGTTTATCATTGGAAACATTGTTCCCGGTGGAGAGGGTCCAGAGCCACATGGCAGTTAGACGGGCATCTTCTTCAAATCCGGTGGCGTCTGCACCCTCAAAGATCATTTTTAAAGCTTCCTGTGCTACGGCAGCCCATACTTGCTCCAGATATTCTTTAAGCTCAACTTTATCGCCGCTTGCTTTTTCTACACGAGAGTATCGTGAATAAATTTCAAGAGCTGGGCCAAGACAAGCAAAGATGGCGTCAGCTCCCACAATGCCTTCTTTGGCAAGGTGCGGCATCCATTTTTTAATCCGGCGAGGTAACTCTTGCAGGATATCTCGCCAGTCACCGATTTCGCCACTACGAGAAGAACCATCTTGCTTTTCGCGTGGGCGGCATACAAGATGTACGGAGGAGGCAAGACGTGCTTGACCCAAGCCTGCTAATTTCGCGGCCATTTCCGTGTCGATGGGCCAGGAACCTGTGACAACCCAACCCGCATCAATCATCGCCTTCAACTGGGCTTCCCAACCTGATGTAGACTTATGTGCAAATACCACAACTCCGATCCCCTTGGATTCAACAACACGGCGGGCCTCAGTCATCGCCATGGTCATGCGTTCTAAGTAAAAGGATTCATTCTTTACGCCGATATTTTCAACAGGTGTTGGTTCAACAATAATTTCTTCTGCTTTCGGTGAAGCTGGTGCAGCAAATAATGCGGGGTGTATATTCCGCAGTGATCGCCTAAACCAGACATAAAAAAAATCGCTCAGATCCGCGTAGCTAATCATGTCATAGTAAGGAGGGTCGGTGACAAGAGCTTGAGCGGCGGCATCGGGGAGCGGTTGGAGTGTAGCGCTTGCCTGCTCGGACTGTCCGTGGGATGTAACAGACATCGCTACATGAGCAAGCATTTTTTCAACCCATTCGACCTCAGAGGAAATATCTCCAGTGACTCCGCCAAAAACATTTGTCTCACAATAGTCGAACACCATTGACAACGCTTGACGTCCGAATGTATTACCCGCCATGTATTCGGCGGACGATTTCCACCGACACAGCGTGGATGACTTGTCTGCAATTTTATTAACGATGAATGCAAGGCATGTTTGAACAGCTACTATAAAACCGATTTCATTTTCCCTTTCAAGTCGCTTCCCAACCTCACTAATTTTCTTGCCGATGGTCGTGAGCGACAGAAGTTGTCTATCTGAATATACATCACCCCACACATACATCCCATATAAGGGGAGACGATTAACCGAATGTGGCAGCGGATTAACGCGCTCATCTGGTACTAAACTAAGACCATTCCAGTCTTTCTGCTTTCTTCTCTGCAATTCGCGGGTTGCTCGCTCAACAGCTATGAAGTCTCTATCAGCAGCAGTCCTATAGAATCTTCCTTGTTCATTCGATCGGGTTGTTACGATACACATCAGCTGAGCAGTAGGAATCCCACCCCGCTTAGCTTTGAGCTGCTCGCGAATGCGTGCGACAGGTGTTGTATATCCACAGCAGGGGCAAGTCGCCGAGCCCCTCTTAACTGTACCGTCAAAATTCGGGTTTTCAATTTTTTCCTTCGGGTCAGCCTGATTCATCCACCCATATCGTTCTTTGGCGATGATCCGGAAGTCAACACGCTTGGCATTAGGTCGAGGGATAAGTTGCAAGGCTATGGAGCGTTTATCTTTCTTCGCCAGCCACAGTGAGCGGATCAGCGGCACCTTCACTCCGCATCCCGGTCCTTCGCATTGAATAGTTCGTGCCCAGAGGTAAGCGATAGGTGTTGCGCCATCGGGATCCTTGGGGTAAAACTCAGCCAGTTCCTTCTCAGTTTCTGTCTTTATCCAATCTCCGCACTTGCGGACTTCGTCGGCTAGACGTTGGCCGTATTTTGGAATATATTCGAGAACCACCTTGTTTAACAGAACAGCCACAGGATTGAGGTCACTTGCAAATGCGTCGGCACCTATCCGGAGCGTCTCCAGTGGGATCGATCCACCTCCAGCGAATGGGTCCACCACGAGCGGTCTCGTACCGGGCTCTCCGCCTAATGCTTCATGCGCCGTCTGTGTTAAAGCCCGACTGGTTTCCAAATATTCTTTTATCGTTGAATTATCCCAGTTAGCAAAATCAGCGATAAAATCGAGAAGCGCCTGACGGAGAAATACATCATCGTTCAATTGATCTGGTTTTTTCTGAATTTGGACGAATCGATTAAGGCTTTCTTGACTCGTAAGAAGGTGCACATATTTTTCTGCCCATTCACGCATTAATTTTCTGGCAATCCTTCGGAAGGCATCGGGACAAAGAGCGTCAGCAGGATCTGGCCAAAGAGCTGCGCATATAACCGCTCGACAAGCAGCTAACGGCCGTCTTGCCCACCAGATATGCAAGGTAGAAATATGACCGTGCCTGATACTTTTTTCTCTTCGAGCATGAGCTGATATTCGCTTGATCGGCAAGTCAACTTCAATAAGACGCTTCGGATATCTATCCATCTAGTGCCTCATTCTTATAATTTCATCAGCACTGACGTGGTAATGTTCAATCTTCACTATAGGTTTCCATCCCAGCTGCGATGGATCTTCAATCATGTGCATGTCAGGGGTCGCCGAACAATTAAAGACAACATATAGCCAGTAGTCCTTCTTCAACCTTGCTGCGGTTTTATATTCATTCGTTGTTAAAGCAACTTCGCCTATATGAGCACGTCCCTTGACCTCAATAAAGCGCACTTCTATAGCTGTCTCTGGATCTTCAGGATGTGGCTTGCGGGATATCAGATCAAAGCCCCTATTTTCTTCCTCAACGCTCTGGACTACCCACCCCCTAGACTCCTCATGCGCAATTGCTGTTTGAATGGCTATCCGCTCAATCTCGGGATCCGAAATCATCTGTTTTATGTTCGGGGTCTGCCTTTCTGGATGTGGTAATACCCAGGCACTACCAACATGTTGTATATTGCTGAGCGAACACTGTCTTTCTTTCTGCAATTCGATCAGGCGTTTTTCTAAACGGTTGTTCAGCTCATCTAGCCTGTCCTCAAGCATCTTAAGCCTTCCATCCAATCCTGCTTCAGTTGAGCCTGTGTCTTTCTTATACTGCAGATCGGCAAATTGACACTGTACCTTGTCGATTAGAGTATGAAGGCTAATTTCCATATGTTCGGTAATTGTTTTGATCTCGCGAGCACGCTCCTTACGGACTTCCTCCAGCATCGAATTCAACGTCTCCTGAATCAAAACCGATTCTAGCTGATTACGGTCTGGCAGTCCCTCTCGATCGGGCGCCTTAATTCCCGCAGGAGCAGGAGACAGATCAAGAAATATGGTCGGCTGCTTTATAGTGATTATGCCTTCCAAAGATGTATGAGTTGCGTAGAGCTTTTTATGAAGGACATTACCTTGTCCGTCCCGCACTTCAGCTGAAAATACATCCAACAAAGCGGGATCTCGTCGCTGGAGATCATAAAATATCGATCCTCGATGAAGATCATTTAGAACGCTATCCAGCACCATAGCGCGAACAGACTCAAAAAGTGGATGACCGGGCGTTACCCATTCCAAAGTCGGATCGACTTTCAATAAATCCTTGCCGAAGACTATATTCTTATATTCTTTACCGAGCTTGCCAAAGCGTGGCTCCAACTGTTCCCCGTACGGTAAAAGAGCGCGTGGTAGCCGACCTATGCGATACACATTAGGATTATTCCTGTCTGATTTTGATATAATTCCCGTATAAGGTGCTGCTTTAACAAAAAAGTCCTGTATCACCTCTGGAACAAGCCTTCTCTCTTTCGCTTCCTCAGATTTGCCGACAATTGCTGAAAGATTTAGTTCCCTCTTGGCCAGTCCTTCGAGTGCTGATTCAGTAATCCGTTTTAATTTTTCCGTGTCTACCTGTTTAACAATCCTATCCTTAACGACATCCTCTGTCAGATTTCTGGAATACATGTCCCGAAGCATCTTCTCGAGACCATTTGCTGGGAAAATATCCCCGAGTACATTAAAAACCTTGCCTGTTTGTTTTGGATCAAGATCCAGCTCGATCTGTCCTATCCGATCAAACAGTTTTTCCATGACTCGTCCTTCACGGGTGTTGTTAGCGACAAAATTCAGGATGAGGCAATCCTTTTCCTGCCCATAACGATGAATGCGTCCCATTCGTTGTTCTAATCGGTTTGGATTCCAAGGTATGTCGTAATTAATCATAAACCAGCAAAACTGGAGGTTAATACCTTCGCCAGCTGCCTCAGTAGCAGCTAGGACTTGGCAATCCTCTTTAAACTCCCTTTCTGCATAGATCCTTGAGCCAGGTGTATTTCGATCCCCAACCTTCATGCCACCATGTATCTGCGTAATATTCAGACCCCAATCACGTAACTTCCCCAAAGGACGATTCTCTCGACCATCTCCAGCAAGATAATCCAGAGTATCTTTATGCTCGGTAAAAATGAGCAGTTTCATTTTGGAATCTTTGAAAATACCGTAGTCTACTAAGACTTCCCTGAGCTTGTTAAGCTTGGATTCGACGGCACGCGTCTCCAGAGATTTGGCGTGCTGCACGAGTTTTGAAAGCTCTATTATTTCTTCCCGTAATGCCTCCGGATCGATCGATGCGACGACATCCTCTAACTCTGCCAAAATCTCTTCTTGCATGTCATCCGGTAGGTCATCAAAGTCATCGGGCAAGCGCTTATTCATCTGCTCCTGTCGATAAGCTTCAGGATTCTCAAGAATCTTCTCGCGCTTTACTTTCATTCGTTCAAGAGAACGGCGAACAGCATAGACACTGGAAGCAAATCGACGCTGCAGCATGGCCATAGTAAAACCGAGAGCTCGCCCTCGTGCCGAATCATCAGAAGCAGCTTTAATGGATTGGTCTTCTACATATCGTGTCAATCTGTCATAGAAATCCAGTTCGTCACTATCAATCTGGAAAGCAACAGTCTTTACAACGCGTTTGGTGAACAAGCTTTTTGCTTCACCGGTATTGGGATCTGGAAATGTTACGAGCGCCTCTTTGACACGACGCAAGTAGAATGGTGCGGATCTTTCCTGCATTGCTTTTTCAAGGCTCTTGACATCTGCGTAGACATCTTTGTCGAGAAGACGCAAGAATAAGCAAAAGTTGTCAGGATCACCTTTATGAGGTGTTGCAGTCATCAGAAGAAGGTGATGTGTTCTTTCGGGTTCCGAAAGTGCCTCGCCTAATTGATATGCTAGTGTTTTCTTCTCTTCACTATACGCGCTCATTTTGTGAGCTTCGTCCACTATGATCAAATCCCAGTGACTTCTCATAAGGCTTTCATAAGCATCTTGAATCCGGGATACCCATGAGATAGAAGTAATGACCTGGCTCCTATCCTGCCATGGATTAGTTCCATAGTTGGCCCTTAACACATCACTTCGTATGATTTCAAAATTCTCGCGAAACTTGTCCTTGAGTTCACGCTGCCACTGGAAACAGAGATTAGCAGGGGTGATAATTAATGTGCGTTGAATGAGACCTCGCACCTTCATTTCTTTGATAAGAAGACCAGCCATGATGGTCTTACCGGCACCAGGATCGTCAGCGAGCAAGAACCTTATCCGTGGCACCTTCAGAAAATATTCGTAAACAGCTTCTAATTGATGGGGTAATGGATCGACACGAGCAATTGAGAGACTAAAGTACGGGTCATATTCATAGGCGAGACCGAGGCGCAGAGCCTCAATCCCTAGACGGAATTTTATAGGATCGCCATCGAAAGGTTGTTTTTCTGTGGAAATGACTTCAAGGAGGGAAATTTGATCATCGTTTAAAATGAGTTGATGAACTTTGCCAGTGTTCATCCCCTCGCATATGAGCTTGACAGAATCACCTGTGGGGATTGAGGCTATGACTTTGACTAATTCGGGAAATAGAGCACCTCGAAGCAACACGTTCGGTTTTATATCGCTTGCACGCATAATCCTGATCTTGTTTAAACCGAGGTGTAATGAATGATGTTGTTAATATTATTTACTTTTTATTTCTATCTATTGAGGAATAGGTCATCTCCAAGAGAATTTTGCAAAAAAATACAATTTGATGGCATTATAGTCAAGATTTTTTTGAAAAAAGTGTCGTTATTTCAAGATTTTATGACGTCAACCCGACATATCTAAAGGCAAACCCTGATATCCCCCGTGAAATACGAGAGATATCAGGATTCTTTATGCACATTTTATGCAACCATCCCCAATATCGCTCCGCCCACCTTCTGCAGCCTGAACCTGCTTTCCGCCGACAGCAGCTCATACTGCGCCGCCTTCGTGTAGGTATTGACCACCGAGAACATCGTGAACCCATATTCCTGCGCGAGGGCCCACTCGACCGCTTCCTTCTCCTCCTTGCGGAGCTCGAACTGGCGATTGAAACTCTCTATGGTCGCCTCGGGATTTTCCACCTTGCTCTCCAACGAGATTTGGAACTGCTCCCTCTGCTGTCCGAATCCCTGCTTCAGTTCGTTCAAGACTCCTGGGAGGCTTGAAAGGAGCTTGTCGGAGACATGCCTGTAGGATGCAGAGACCTCTGTCTTGGAGATCATTCCATTCGTGCAGACCAGTCTCAGGGTGAACGTCGAAATTGAAAGAGCTGCCAACCCGACTTCCGAGTTGCTCACAGAAATGCCAGGCGTCATCCTGTCCCCGTTGATCCGGAAGGTTTCTCGATCATCTGGGACGCTGACCAGCATGAACTCGTTATCCAGCGAGCATTGAACTCGGGTGTTGGGTTTGTATCCGTGCTCGAGCAACCTATCGAGAACCTCCTTGTTGTCTGTGGGAATGTATCTGGGGGTGAAGATTGCCCTGACCTCACCTTGGTCGAACCGGAAGAACAGCTTTTCATTCTTTTCGTGCTTTATCCAGTAGTTAAGATGGTTTTGCTGGAGATCTGTCGGGCATTTCCTCAAATAGTGGATCGGGATTCCCAGCCGGTAACAAATGCTCTGCTGCGCTATAGGTCGCATGTTGTAGGTCGCACCCGAGATGCAAACCCGTTCTAGGTCCGCAAAGGAGACGTCATCGACAGGAATCAGTCTGTCCTCATGGAACCTAGCCATGCCGCTAACTCGGTCGTAGACCTTCTCAAGCGTCGTCATGTTTGACATGCTTCTCCCTCCTTTCCCAACCTAGCCTTAGGTTGTCTTCTCTTTGACTTAAGACGAGCCCCTTGATCAGGGGAATTCGCCCGAATGTCAGTTATGATTTCAGGACCGGTTTCATCCGACTGCTCGCTCGGGGTTTCCGTTTCATTCTCATTGACGAGAATTCCCGGTTGCCCCAGATCGAAGAGAACGATACTGACTGGCAGATTGATGACGGGGGAAAGCTGCTCCATTTCCTTCTGAACCAGTTCCCTGGTACTCCCGAATGGCGTTTTATCGCTCCTTCTGCCATTGAGGAGCAAGACGCCTGCGTCAACCCTTTGTCGTGCAAACCCGATCTGCAGTCTCAGGAGACCCTCCAGGATGAATTCGTAGACGTTGAGCGATCCATCTATGGCGATGCCGTTCGACAGCCCCTTGTAGAAGTACCGCCTCCCGTCCAGGATGTTCAAAGGCTCCTTCCTCCAGTGCATCTCCTCTAGCGTCTGCCTCAGTAATTCCCCCCTGTGCAGGGTTCCGAACAGTGCGTCGTCCATGTACTCAAGGGTTGCCAGTAGGTGCTTCTCTATCTTCTTCTTTTTCAGGATCTTGTCTGAATCGCGAAAGTGCAGTAATTCAAATGACATAGCTGTTCTCCTTTCTGTGGATATGCCTGTTCTGTAATAGAGTAAGGGGAAGGTCAAAATTGATCCTTCCCCATTCGAGATAGGGTTTAAGGGAGATCTCTTGCCGTGGACGGTTTTAGAAGGTTCTGGAGGGGTTTATGGGTCCTGTTTGACCCCCATCGCCTCATCAAGAAAGATAGATCGCTTTGAGGGTTGCCCCAGGTAGGTATGTGACCAGCTGAGGAAGAGCAGCTTCATCGCTCGGGACATGGCCACGAAGCAGATCCTGCGCTCCTCCTCGATATCGCCCTTCTTGGAAGGGAGTATCCCCTCGACCAGTCCGACCACGAAGACCACCGGAAACTCCAGTCCCTTAGCCTTGTGTATTGTCATTAAGCGTACCCCTTCCTCGTCGTTTGTGCTCTCGTCCTGGAAGGTTTCCGTGTATTCAATAAATGCCTTGATGCTGGAGAACCGTGTTGCAGCGAGTTGCAGCTGGTTGAGGTTCTGAATCTTGGAGTCATCAGGGGTCGGGATATCCTCGTCAGTCACGTATCGGTCGTAGTCGAGATTGTTTCTCAGAAGATTGATGACCTCCGCTGGATGAAGCGTATGGGCAAGCTGGGTCAGGGGGTCCAGGAACGAGACGAGCTCCCTGACGTTCTTCCGGATAAAAGGGGTATCCGGTCTGAACGAAATGAGAGTCTCAAAGAGATGGACCCCCTTGCTTGCAGCCTCCTCTTCAAGCTGAGAAATGACCTTCCTGCCGATGTAGCGAACTGGAACATTCAGGATGGATAGAAGTGCCTCGTCGCCGGCATCGGAGTTGGGGTCGGAGATGACCCTGAGGTAGTCCAGGAGCTTCTTCACCTCAGGACGGCTATAGAATCCAAGTCCATTTTCGATCCGGTAGGGGATCTTGTGCTGTGAGAAGGATTCCTCCAGAACTCTGCTCTGGAAGTTTGCACGATACAAGACGGCAATGTCCTTGTACTCAAATCCCCGGTTCCAGATAAGCTCTTGGATCTCGTTAATCAAGTTGAGTGCTTCCCCTTCTTCAGATGAGCCCTTCAAAACGATGACTTCTTCTCCATCGGGATTCTTAGTCATGAGGGTCTTTTGAATCTTTCGCTCGTTGTGGTCAATGAGGTTTTGGCAGGCCTTGAGAATTTGAGGGGTGCTCCGGTAGTTTCGATTCAGGATGAAGATCCTCGAGCCCGGAAACATCTGCTCAAAGTTGATGATGTTCCTGACAGAAGCCGAGATGAACCCATAGATGCTCTGCCAGTCGTCCCCGCAGACCCAGAAGCTTGAGCCGTTGTTGGAACCTTCAATGAGGGACTTCAATATCTCCAGCTGCAGGGGATTGGTATCCTGGTACTCATCGACCAGCAGATGCAGGTAACGCTCGACGTACTTCTCCCGAATGGAATGGTTCTCGCTGAGGAGCCGGTATGCCCTGACCAGGAGGTCGTCAAAGTCATAGAGATACTTCTTCTCCTTCTCCAGTTCGTAGCGCTCGTAGACATCAGCAACCTTGAGCATGGATTTGTCACCGTCATAAAGGGTCCTGAACTCCTCGACCGAGATCAGGTTATTTTTGGCAAGGGATATCTCCTGCATGACCATGCCTATGGAGAGATTCTTGACTTTCAAATCCCTCATAATGTTGCGGATGAAAACAAGCTGGTCTCTGCCGGAGAGGATCTCGAAGATCCCCCTCCCTTCTGTTCGAAGTAATAGATGGCAGAAGCTGTGAATGGTGCTCAGTGTTACTCTGGCTGCTTGATTTCCCAATACGGGGATAAGTCTCTGACGCATTTCCTCTGCTGCGTTTCTTGTGAAGGTAAGACCCAAGATGTTCTCAGGGGCTACCCCATGTTCAATGACTAGCTTTCCGATCCTCTCCATCATGGTCCGTGTTTTTCCACTACCGGGTACTGCTATAACCGCTGCCGTTCCCTCCAGAAAGCTCGCCGCTTTCTCCTGCTCCTTGTTTAATTTCATCGCTGATTGTCACCTCACTTTCTCTCTCCAGGACGGTTATGGCCATGCCGATACGAAAGGACGTTGCCACCGCTTGGTCCAGGCAGGGGTTCGTTTTGTCTCGAAGCAACTGCTGCCTCATTATTTTCTGGTTCTCCCTCAAATAACCCTTCAGGAACCGGATGACTTCATCAAGGGAATGGTTTTGAAGGAGCGTGGTAATGTTCAAAATCTCCCTTCTCTTATTGCCGTAGTCAACGATCAGATAGTCCTGAGCATCGTTTATGTCCTTCTCTGTCATGGTGTTCACCTCTCGAACCATTCGTCACAGTGTTTCTTGTATGAGCAATTCTTGCATCTCCAGTTCTGGGAAGAGTCATTGGGAATGAATATCCCGTTAGAAATGCCTCTCCAAACCTCACCGATCTTCTTCTCTGCTCTTCTGAAGTCACTCTCCGTTCTCGACGTGTAGTACTGCTCAAACTTCGGTGTCTTGGTCTTGATCAGGCAGTCGAAGCGCAGCAATATCTCCTTATCTGCATGACCGTTTGCCCTGGCTGCCATTTCGTACAGGGTCAACTGGAAGTTTCTGTCAACTTCTGAAGAATTGTATGCTCTGCCGCTTGTTTTCCAGTCGACGATGACGATGGTCCCAGATTCATCCTCCTCAATAAGGTCGAAAGCGCCGATGATCTTGACGGGGCAGTTCTGCAATGTGAAGGAAAATGGTTCTTCGATGGACAAAACCTTGAACTGCTCGTGGGGGCACTTGTGGTAGTAGGTGGTCAAGAGCTCCCTGCCTTCCATGAGAAGGGTCTCAAAGCTCTTCCCGTCGGCGTACTGTATGTCCTCATAACCCTCCGCCGCAGCCCTCCAGTAACGCTCGAAGCGCTCTTGCAGCTCCTTGGCGGTCATGGTCTTCCCATCCAGCCTCTGCTTGTGAAAGTCGGCAAGGGCAAGGTGGATGCAGCTCCCGAACTCCAGTGCGTCGGCCCTGAACTCCGGGGGGTACTGGTCGATCCGCCCCAGCTTGTACAGAAGCCCGCAGTCTATGTAATCCCCTATGCTGGACGCTGAAAGATGGGGTTCTTTTCTCAAGTCGCTTAATTCCATGTCGTCCTCCTGGTGGAAAATACGCAGGATCCTGCGCTTTTGAGGGATAAAGGAAGGGACAAAAACCCTTATCCGAGGGGAAAATCCGCAGGACCCTGCGCTTTTAGGGTCTAAAAGGGACAGGACACACCAATCCCTGTGCATCCTGTCCCGGATGATGAGGGGAGATAGAGGTTATGAATGGGATTGCTTGCTACGAAGACTGCTGGAGCTGACGGATGAAGGAGGAGGCGTCGGAGCTTGTGAGATGCTCGACCTTGACCCCGTAGGCCTCGGTGGACATCTTCTCCAGTTCCTCGACGGAAATGCCTCGCCTTCTGGAGAGATTGTAGATGGCGTTCTTCTGAGCCGTGCTCATCTGGGCTACGGAGGGCTTCTTGTCCTTTCCCCTGCCGTTGCCATTGCCATCGGGTTGAGGGGCAGCCTGTGCCTGCGGGGGATTACCCTTATCCTGAGTACCCTGAGTCGCCGGCTGCTGGACTTCAGGATTGTTGGGCTTGCTTTTCTGGACAATGGACTTCGTTTCCTTCTTCTCCGTCCCGGCTATCTTCCTGTGTCTTGCCTGGGGAAGCTTCCCGGTATCCCGGTTTTCGTTGATGTCGATGATCTCCCCGAAGTCCGAAATCTCCTCGAGTGCCGTCATCCCCACGTTGGTCATGGAGCGAAGGGCCCGTGCAATGGCTCTTGTACTGGCCATCCTCAAAAGGTGCTTGGCGACCCGGGGATGGCAGTTCTGGGGATTGGCATCCCCTACGTCGGAGAAGACCTCTCCGGACTTGGAGATGACATGGGCCTTGCAGATGGCCATGTGACCGTTCTCCGCCGAGGGAAGTTGAAGGGGCTCCACGTCGATCTTGAGGATCCCCTTCTGGTGGGCAAGGTCGAGCAGTCCCGCATAGAGGACGAAGTCCTTGTTCTCGATCGTAGTGATGAAGCGATCGTCCAGTTTCGGTTTCCTCCTCTCCAGGAACTGAGCCTTCTCCTGCTCCCCGTTGGGCACGCAGCTCATGACCGCCAGGACATGCTTGCACTTGAAGTTCTGGTCGTTCTTGATCCCCCTGGCGAAATCCCCGCACGTGCAGGAGTACTGGTCCTCCGCCGCGTAGCAAACCTTGTAGCAGATCTTCCCCTCGTCGGATTCCACATAGAACCAGGTCTCGTCCACCTGGATGACCCTGAGGTTCTGGGACTTCTCACTTCTTTTTTGAAGCTCCACTGTCGTCATGTTTGTTTCCTCCGTTGAAGATGTCTTTGATAAGTAGTGCGATGCCGATGATTATCTCCGCTGCTTTGATGATGATCCCTATGGTCTTTTCCTGCATTGGCATCCCCTCCTTTCGATCAGAAGGGGGTGTCGTCTTTGGCTTCTCCCTCCTTGAAACCCCTGCCGTCGGTCTTGATGAACTCAAGGGTATTGGCGATGAGCTGGTAGGTGCTCTTGGATACCCCCTCGTCGGTTTCCCAGACATGGCGATCCAGCGTGCCGATGACGGCGATTTTTGCCCCTTTGTGAAGGCACCTTGCAGCAATGTCGGCGAGCTTCTGGAAGCAAACGACCCGGATCCAGCAGGTCTTCTTCTTGGAGCTGTGAAAAGCGATGTTGAAACTGGTGACGGGATTTCCCTCGGAGGAATAGAAGATTTCCGGATCTGCACCTAAATTGCCTGTCAGAACGCACTGGTTGAGCATGATGGGATTCTCCTTTCTTAAAGAATTGTTGGGAATTCAAGAATATCCTTGAATTATCAATGATTTATATATATAGAAGTACGCGTTATCCTGGAATTGGGGGGAGGAAGGGATGGCCAAGGAAGATCTTCTTTTTATTCTCAAAAGACTGCTACAGACAGACGCCTACCTTGAATTTCTACTCCAGCTTGATGAAGCCGATTTGAGGACCCTGATTGCTTGTATTAGGGACAGGGTGGATCGGGATAAACGGTAGTCGTTATATTCCTAAGTAGAAGAATCCATTGGTATATTCATTGCATCAAATTTAAATGATTTGCGCTTTCGCTTCCTGTTCTTGGTCTGGGGGTCGGAGATGGGGGAGTTGAAACAAGCATCGTTCAGGCTGATCACATCTATAGTCCTCACGTTTATCTTCCTTTTTAACCCATCCCTACACGCAGATGAAATCACCCTCCCCAAGGATACCCCTGTCCAAGTCTTCTTCAGCCCAAATGGTGGCTGTACAGATGCAATCATCGGCACCATCAGCAAATCCAAGTCAGAGATCCTCGTCCAGGCATACATCTTCACCTCGGAACCCATAGCCAAAGCACTGCTTGCTGCACACAAGCGTGGAGTGAAGGTGTCTGTCATCCTGGATAAAAAGCAGAAGAAGAATGGTTACTCACCCGCCACATTCTTCGTGAACCAAGGAATCCCGACTTATATCGACTCTGTTCACGCAGGAGCCCACGACAAGCTCATGATACTCGACCAGGAGACGGTGATTACAGGATCCTTCAACTTCTCAAAGTCAGCGGAGACTCAGAATTCGGAGAATGTCCTGATTATAAGATCGGTTGAGTTGGCGAGGTTGTATCGGGAGAATTGGATGAAGCACAAGGGGCATTCTGAGAAGGAATGAGGGGCATTGAGGTGAATCAGGATCAAGAAAGTCGTGATGGGGAGCATTATTTAAGCAGAAAGGGCATCACAGCATGAAAACTGAAAAAATCGTTGTGTCAGATCTATTCGAAAAACCGAGGAGATATCTAGTTCCCATATTTCAAAGAGGTTATGTTTGGACGGAGAACGAACAATGGTCACCATTATGGGAAG
>Ga0208196_1002095_pt1 | contig 19394 bp, 15 predicted proteins | sample AD_JPNNA7_MetaG_FD_184443 | JGI IMG/M metagenome (GOLD analysis project Ga0208196, IMG submission 184443) | Active sludge microbial communities of municipal wastewater-treating anaerobic digesters from Japan - AD_JPNNA7_MetaG (SPAdes) (version 2) | ecosystem: Engineered > Bioreactor > Anaerobic...
CCATTTACTAATGAGGCTACTTCCTGACCTAATACGTTAAATACCTTCAGGCTTACTTTGCTATCTACTGCTAAGCTGAAGTTTATTGTTGTGCTTGGGTTAAATGGATTTGGATAATTCTGACCAAGAGCAAATTCTCTTAAACCTAATACCTCTACTTCAATTGTATTTGAATATTCAAATGTTCCATCTAGATCGATTTGTTTTAATCTGTAGCTGTATGAACCTGCTTCGACATTCTGATCTACAAATGTATAGTTATGTACATTTGTTGAGGTTCCATGTCCTGCTACAAATCCTACTGTCCGATATTCACTGCCATTGCTTCTTTCTATCTGGAAGCCGTTGTTATTTAATTCAGTTGCTGTTGTCCAATTTAACTCAACCTGATTTGTTGAACCAATAGCTGTAAATGAAGTCAGTTCTACTGGTATTACCTGACCTAAACATAAATCATCCCAAAATATTTCCCAGATACCTGATAAGGAATTCCCATCATACCAAATTTGAATCTGAGCATTTTCAGAACCTGTTGCAGGTGTTGTAAAGGTACCTTCTACCAACATTGGTCCAACATTCCCTGTTGGATTAACTACCTGATATAATACTTCTTCAGTAACACCACCATCATAGGTTATACTTACTGTTGCAGTGCCGCTTGGATTTCCATACCATCTTAAATAGAATCTAAATGAAAATGATGTGAACCAATTATTCAATAAGTTAACAGGAATGGTATTTGACCTAATCAATGATTTACCAGTAAACGATGGGCTCCAGTTTAATCTTAATTCAGGTGCTGTACCACCTGCACTATTTGTTGGATTGGCATTCCAATTTGTCATACCCAGTGGTCCTACAACAGTCCAGTTACTCAGATTGTCAAAAGGCTCACAGTATTCGTGTAAATTAGGATCCTGAACTGTTTTAAATGCCCAGGTAGATGAAGATATATTACAAGTATCAATCTTATTAACTACTTTCCACTGATAGTTTGTAAAATAATTTAATGAACCAGGTACAGCCCAGTTTGTTATTGGTGCACCTGAATAAACTGATGTCATATTACCAGCAGGACCAAAAAATACTTCAACTTGTGTCGGAGCAACAGTTCCAGGTCCGCCATTTGACCAGCTTAAATTAACACCAGTAATTGGCACGTTTACAGCGTTATTTGCCGGAGTAGGATTCTCAGGTGTTTGAACAGGACAAGGAGGTCCAAGTTGTTCTACCACTGCAGCTATATTCCAATTGACATCTATTTCTCCCGCTGATGCATCATAAAGCCTACTCCAAGCACCATTTAAATAAACCCAATCACCATTTACTACTGCAGGTCCAGCATCGCAGCCAGCTGGATAGGTACCGCCTGTATGGGTGCATTCATAACCAACCCAAATGTCATTACCTGTTATTGAAACAGGAGTAGCTAAAGTAATTGTATTCCAACTAGCAGCTGTAACGGTTAAAGTTTGAGAATACAATAGTGTTCCAGGAGTAGTAGGAGTACCTTGGTCATAAACTTTTAAAACACAAGGATTTGGGACATCATTTATATAGATTATTACTTGTGTTAATGACTGTCCTGTATAAGCTCCCATCATACTTGCAGGGAAGCTTGCAGCCACCTGAAATGTTCCGCCATTAGTAAGACCAATAGCGTCATCATTAACACCATTATCCCATCTTAATGTTGTAGCTTCTATATTATTGTTCGGACTATAAGAATTGTTATGTTTATTTGCAGCAGAAAAAATATTGTTATTCAATATTGTTTTTTCCTGGGCGAAGATAGAAACAGATAGAAAAACTACCATACACCATAAAAGAAAAGAACGAAAAGATTTATTCATAATGAACCTTTCAATAATTGAGTTGAAGAAAGAAATAATTAATTAGTTATTACTCTAAATAAGAAATCTTTTCATAGTTTAAGAGAATGTTAGCCAAGTCTAGTTGCAATACATATTTCAAAATCATAATGAATAATATGAATGTTTAGTTTTTTAATCAAGTTTTTTTTCAAAATACTTGAAAAATTCCTAACAATTACTTCAGGGATAGAAGTGAAAAAGAGTATTATTCATAAAGTAGAATTAGTTCTCATAGTTAATTAAACAAAATTAAGAATGAAGTAATATACTTAATCTAGAGGGTCTGAATTTCAAAGCTTCGTTAAAAAATCAGAGCTTAACATTTTCATTTTTAGCAATAGAATCTTTCTCGATTTTCTTTTTATACTCTTTTAATTTTTTAGATATAGCTAAATCAGTTAAAGCTATTATTTCAACTGCAAGTATTGCTGCATTTTTAGCACCATTGATTGAAACAGTTGCAACCGGCACACCGGGAGGCATTTGCACAATTGATAAAAGTGAATCCATCCCTTCCAAGGATTTTCCTTTAATCGGAACTCCGATAACAGGCAAAGTCGTATGAGCCGCTGTTACGCCGGGCAAATGTGCAGCACCTCCTGCTGCAGCAATAATAACTTTTAATCCTCTATCAACTGCAGTTTTGGAATACTCAGCATGCTGATCAGGAGTGCGATGCGCCGATAAAATTTTAACTTCATAACCAATATTGAAATCTTTAAAAACTTTAACCGCTTCTTCCATTATAGGAAGATCGGAATCGCTCCCCATTATTATTCCGACAATAACATTGTTTGCCATTTTATTATATCCTTTAATTGTTTTTCCAATTAATTACTTTAATTTCTTTTCCGTCTGACTGCAATAATACAGCACCGGAATAATCTGTTCTTAATATTTTAGAATTTATTTTCTGCAGATTCTCTAAAACTTTTTCTGATGGATGATTGAATTTATTTTTAATCCCTGCGCTAATTAAAGCTATCTCAGGTAATACCAGTTTTAAAAATGCTTCAGAAGAACCTGTTATACTGCCGTGATGACCTACTTTCAAAACATCCGATTTAAGAACCTTATAAAAATTAGATGCAAGATAATATTCTCCGGGATATTCACAATCGCCAACAAATAAAAATGAGTTATCACCATAAACAACTTTTAATATTCCGCTTTTATCATTACTCGATAGAAATTTATATTGAAATGAATTTGGATCATTCATATTGTAAATTTTTGTATTTCCAACTTCTATAATCTGTTTATCATAGTGATGAGTTTTCACCTTCATATCTTTAAGAAAATTTTCTAATCTTGAAGATTTTTTTGAAGAATCAGGCATTGGTCTATACACTTCTTTTATTCTGCCTGAATGAATTAAAGAAATAAATCCGCCATAATGATCAAGATCAAGATGTGAGATAAAGCCGTAATCAATTTTATCAATCCCAAGATAATCTAATAATGGTATTATAACCCGTTCGCCATTATCAATATACGGATTTGCTTCACCCGCATCAATCAAAGCTGTTTTACCGTTTGGAAACTTTATTAAAAAGGAATCTCCCTGTCCAACATCAATCATCATTACACTAAGTTTATTTTCTTCTAAAAGATTATAATCATCAAACGAAGAGTAAATTAAGATTGATGCAAAAGCTATAATTGTTATAATCAGTTTAAATAAAAATTTATTTGAATGATAAAAACTCAGTAGAACAATACTCAGAAAACCATAATAGATTAAAGAATCATATACTGAATAATTTCTTATCCACAAAAATGAAAAATCAAGTTTACCGGCAAAGCTTATAATTTTAGTTAGAATTAATGTTAACAGTTCATTTGTTGCTGCAAAATATCCCGCGATAAAAATGGAAACATATCCTATTATTACAGTTACAATTCCAATTGCAAGAATAAATCCTATCACTGGAATTACTATTAAGTTTGCAAACACAGCAACAACAGAAAGCTTACTAAAATATGCAAGTGTAAAAGGAAGCGTTCCTATCTGAGCGCTTAACGAAACAAGAGTAAACAAAAGAATATTCTTAATCCATTTATATTTGATTTTTAAACTATCAACTGACTTTTGAAATATTGGATAAATAACAGCAATTGATATCACCGCTGAAAATGATAATTGAAAACCCGGATTAAATAATTCATCCGGATTGATAAACAAAATAATAATCGCGGCTAACGAAATGGAATTTAAAAGATTTGTGCTTCGGTTAGTAATGAATGCAATTATAATAACTATGGACATTATAGTTGCACGAGTAACTGAAGGCGAAGCGCCGGTAAGCAACATAAAAAACAGTAAAGCAAGAATAGTTAGAAATGCTCTTGTATAAATTCCAAATCTGCCAAAAGCGAAAACAACAATTATCAATATATAACCAACATGTAAACCTGAAACTGCAAGAACATGAATTACTCCGGTATTTATAAATTCAGTTTTCGTATCAAAACTTATTTCACTTCTATCAGCTAGTATTAAACCTTTAAGCAAAGCAGCAGTTTCAGGATTGTGTAATTCTTTGATTTTTGAATCAATGCTTTTTCTGATTGTAAATAAAAGCGACTTGAAATAATCTTTTGAGTGATCGATAATTTTTACAGTATCAGTATCATAAACAATAAATATTCCTGAAATACCTTTTGATTTTAGATATTTATTATAATTAAACTCGCCGGGATTTCTTTCTTCCCTGCCCTTTTGATATGTTCCTGTTAGATATAATTTATTTCCGGAATTTATTTTCTCATAAAATATTTTTCTTTCCAATGAATCTGACCGAAGTTTACAAATAAGTAATTCTTTACTTGTAAAAAGCGAATCAGCTAAATACAAAGAATCAATTCTGACATTAAACTCAACTTCATAGTCTTTTGCTAACTGAACAGATGTTACTTCGCCATATAATTTTGATTTTTTTTCTTTGTAATACTTTTCAAATTCAGATTTCAGTTCATTTGATTGTAATTCAGCGATCAATAATCCGACAACAATAAAAGAGAAAAAGAGAATTGTTAAAGAAATGTAATCGTTAATTGGCTTAAGATATTTATTGATTAATAAGTATAATAAGATAAATGCAACAAATAAGAGAACTAATAACCAAGCTTCAACATTTATATAAAGATGTAAAATAATTCCAACAATAAAACCGATTGCAAACTTTATTATTGGATAATCTTTCACAAGCAATACTTTAGAATTGTTGGTTTAATATTAGTTAAATTAATTATCTCTTCAGCAAACTTTTCTGCGTGTTTACCTGCGGATATTCCAAGTGCGGGATTATTAGTATGAGTTTTAACAGAAAGATCTTCAAAATTTCCGTGGTCAGAACAAACTATCAAAGTCAGATTTGAAGAATTAATTTTCGAGAGAATCGTAAAAAGAAAATTATCTATATTGGAATATATTTGGTTAAACTCATTGGCAATTCTGTTGTGCCCCAGATGATCAGTAAGAAAAAATTCATAAAGTGTAAAATCATTTTTTTCTGCAATGTTAAGCAATCTTTCCGCTGCATTTTCTGGAGACATAACATCAAGTTTATAATTTAAATTTTTATTCCATCTTTCATTAGTTATCTCAGCAGTAAGTGCATTTCCTGCAATCACATCATTCACATCATTTAATCTCATACCGCTTAGCTTAGCTGAAAGTGCAGTAACATTTAATCTTGATTTACCTGACTCCAAATAATTAAAAAAAACTTGAGGATATGCATTTGCAAAGAATGCTTTTTTATTTGCATCAATAAATGATTTTAAAATATTTGAATCATTTATTACCGGTATCGTAGTTGAATATGGAAACGGACCAAAATGTTTTCCAATAAATTTGGGTGCATTCATTCCGCAAAAGATTGAAACCTGGCCTGTTCCGCTTTGCGGCAATCCTTCAACACCAAGATTTGCATCAACCGGAAATAAGTAACAACCGTTTTTACTTAATCTTTGATTTTCAAGAGACGGAATTTCACCAAATATTTTTTCAAATGTTTTAAATCCATATTTAAAAAAAGGATTGAATTGATAATTTTTTTTTCCAATTCCAACTCCATCAATAAATATCATTAAAACGGGATTCATTTTGCTTTATTATTTTTTGATTCAATAATAATTGTAACAGGTCCATCATTAATAATTTTTACTTTCATCATTGCACCGAACAAACCTGTTTTAACTTTATCTTCGCCAAGATTATTTTTCATTCGCTCAATAAATTTTTCATAGAGTGGTATTGCAACTTCAGGTCTTGCAGCATCAATAAAACTTGGTCTGTTTCCCTTTTGAGCGTCACCATAAAGTGTAAATTGTGATATGATCAAAACTTCTCCGTTAACATCTTTTAATGATAAATTCATCTTTTCATTTTCATCTTCAAATATTCTGAGAGACGAACATTTATCAGCAACAAATTCCATATCAGCTAAACTGTCATCAGATTTTATTCCTAAAAGTATAACTAAACCTTTTGAAATTTCAGCTTTGTAATTTTCCTTCTCTATATAAACTCCACCTTCAGAAACCCTTTGAACAACAGCTCTCATAAAAGTTCTCCTTTGATTATCCTTTCAACACCTGAATAATCTTTTGTTATTTTCAGATTTGAAAATCCGTTTTCAATCATCAACTCGTTAATAAAATTATGTTGATCTTTAGCAATCTCAAAATAAATTTGTCCGTTTGTATTTAATAACTGTTTTGAAACAGAAATTATCTTTTTATAAAATGTTAAACCATCTGAATCATCGGTTAGAGAAATTTTTGGTTCATAGTTTTTTAGTTCAGGTTCAAGTTCGTTATAATCATTCAGTGAAATATATGGCGGATTCGACACAACTAAATCAAATTTACCAAGATTTTCAACATCATCATTTAATATATCGAATTTTATAAAATTAAGATTTTCTTTTTTGAGCAACCTATCTCTGTTTTTTTCCGAAACAATGATCGCTCCTTCACTAATATCAATTCCAATTACATCTGAGTTAATTAATTTATCAGCAAGAACGATTGAAATATTTCCGCAACCGCTTCCTATATCAAGAATCCGTAATTTATTTTTATTGGAATTATCAATAATAATTTGCTCAACCAACAACTCAGTTTCAGGTCTTGGTATCAAAACATTTTCATCAACAAAAAATTTGTAACCATAAAAATCAACATAACCAAGAATATACTGAAGCGGAATTCTCATTCCCCTTTTTCTTAAGAATTCCCGATAATCATTTATTTCATTTTCTTTAAGCGGTTTATCAAAAGAAAGATAAAGCTCAAGTCTTTTACAGTTTAATACTTCTGCCAGCAATAATTCAGCATTCGCTCTTGGCGATTCAACTCCTTTTTTTTCTAAAAATGTTGTGGATAGTTTTATGCTTTCTAAAACAGTCATAATTTTATTCTGTTAAAAACCTGTAAAGTATATAACCAAAATTTATTTGAAGAGCTGTAAAAGTAATTCCGCTTATAACATCATATTTATTAGTATCATCAAGTAAATCGGGATTACCGTTTTGCTGATATTTATCATAAGTATTATCTGCTTTTAGTTTATAGTAAGCACTGAATGCACCAAGAGCAACAGCAGTAGCAGCAAGAATATGAAATGTAGATGAATAAAAGAATGATTCTTCTTTAGGAAGCTGCAATGATTTTAATGAAATAATATTTTGCTTTGCAAGATCATCAACTTTTAGACTCTCAATTGCATAGCCCGGTTTACTTAATGTCAATACTTGATTGTTCAGATCAATAAATAAAGGCGTATTACCAACAAGCGAATCACTATAAAACACATAAGCATCTTGCGGTGAAGTATCAAGATAAACTTTTTTTTCTTTTTTGAAGTTTAATTTTTTTATGGCACAATCAAATAAGAATACTGAATCAGAATAAAAAGTTTTATCCCATCTATTGCTGTTTTCTACAAGAAGTATTTTATACCAACCATCAGGATATTCGGAATCGTAATTACCGGATGTTGATACCAAGCTATCATTCACAAAAATATTAACAGGATTTAAATCTGTTTCAATAATTAATCTTGATTTACAATCCTGAGAAATTATTTCAGGAATTATAATCATTGAAACAAAAATTATTTTAATTAACAAATTCATAAGCTGCTAATTTTCCATCATCATAACCAATTAACAAAATATTATTATATAAAACCGGTGATAACTTTCCTCTTCCATCTAATTCAATCGTTTTGCTGATACTTCCATCAGACTTATTAACAAGGCTAAAAGATTTATTAAGATTTACTACAACAATTTTATTTTTAGTAATCAAAGGAGTGCTTTGAATTAAGCCGCCAAGTTTAGCTTTCCAGTTTAACGAACCATCATTCTGATTGATTGAATATAAGTTACCTTTCAGATTTCCTATAACGAGATTGTTATCATCCAAAGCAGGATTTGATTTTATCTTATCGCCCGTATCATAATGCCAGATTACTTTCCCTGTTGAAATATCCACGCAATAAACAACTCCATTATTATCTGCAAAAAAAGCTTTATCTTCTTTAACAGTAATTCCAGAAAAAACCGGAGCTGCAATTTTATTTTTATAAATTATTTTTCCGCTTTGATAATCGAGTGCAATAAAATTACCATCAATATCTGCAAGAAGTATTTTATCATTTGCCAAGGCAGGGTTCGAATAAATTTTAGATTTGATTTTTGTATTCCAGATTTCTTTAGCAAAAATTGTAATTTTCTGAACCTCACCGTTTTCTGTGCAAAGAATTATATTATCAGATTCCAAAATCATTTCTGAAACAACCCTGCCTTTAATTTCAATATTAAACAATTCATTGCCTCTGTATATATCATAAATTATCAACTCAGTTTTATTTTCATTATCAATTACAAGTGCATAGATAAGATTATAATTTTTTATAAGCGGAGCAGAAAAAACAGATCCTTTTGATCTCAGAATACCAATCTGCTTACCTGAATAAATATCAAAACAAAATATTCTTCCGCCGAGATCACTTGTAAAAACCATTGAATCTTTAACCACGACAGATGAATTCCCAAAACTTCCATAAACATCCTGATCCCAGATCTCAATCAATGAATCGGATATTTCTATAGGATAATAAAAACTTCTTTCGGGATTCCCACCGAACATTAAATGCTGTTTTTCATCCGGCTCAAATGATATTTTGATTAATGATTTAGCACAACCATAGATGAAAACAATTGATATTAAAATTACCAGAAATAAAAACCGTCTCATCAGAAATCCCATCCAAAGAAAAACTGATAAAACAAACCTGGCTGAAACCGAGTAAAATCTTTTTCAATCTTTTTACCGATATCATATCTTAAAATCAAAACATTGAATAAATTAAATCTTATACCTGCTCCAATACTTCCGTAAGTTGTCTGATAAGTATTATCCCACGCACTGCCAATATCAAAAAAAGTTGCGCCGCGAATTCCGAAAAATCCCATATCAAGAATCGGGAACTTAATTATTATCTGATCGATAAGCGGAAATCTGAATTCAACAGAAGATAGCCACATCTTTTCGCCTCTGATTGACCAGCGCGGCCAGCCTCTTAAATCCCAACTGCCGCCCATAAAATATCTTCGCGCTTCTTTTCCTTCGTTATAAAATAAACCAAGTCTTAATGCCAATGCTGTCTGATAACTTAATCTCTGATAAATACGATAATCAGCAATAACACTGAAGTAATTAATATTACTGTATTTTATATCGCTTGTATATCCGAGAAGAAGCAGTAATCTTGATCCATCAATCGGACCGCTGGGACCCCATAATGAATTATCGTGAACATAAGCTACTGAATTACTAAGCATCAGCGCTTTACGAGATGTTATTCCTTCCACTATTTCACGATCGGAATTTATAAGTGTTACAGTATATTCAAGTCTTTTAAACTTTGATATCGGATAACTGAGAAATGTAGAGCCGCCAAAACTTCTTTCATAAAAAAACTCATCTGATTCTCTTATATCATATCTGTTACCGCTGAAATTGAAAACTCCAAATCCGTAATTAACTCTTTTAGAAAGATTAATTTTTTGCATTGCAATATTAAAACTCCTTAGAATATCACTCCGCACAGTTGCTGTGTTGTATAATAAGAACAAATATTTATCATCTCCGAGCAAATCACTAATGCCCAATATTGCACCGCCGCTTGTTCCAAAAACAGGATTGGTTGATACAACACCGGTTGCAAGATCAAGAGAATATTCTTTTTCATATTCAACTTTTTTAATATCAGATGTATTACCAATAAAATCTGCAAGCCATTTGCCTGATGCTTTACTCAGGTCCATTGTTATTGTTTCAGTTGAATCTTTGTTCTCATTATTTAAATTCATCTTGTAAAGGTGAAATGAAAAATTCCTGAAACCTGCGAAAATTAAAATTGAGTCATTCATCAATCGCGGATCAAAAGCACTGGTTAGAAAGTGAGTTACTTTATTAAGTACTTTTATTTCAGAATTTTGTTCAGGATTCATACTCCAAACATTTCTTATTCCATCAGCATCAGAAGTTATAAATAATTCCTTTCTATCTTTTGATAAAACCGGATTATAATTATTGAATTGGCTGTAAGTTAAATACTTGATCTCTTTAGAAGTGAGATTATAACTGAAGATATTATAATTTTTTTGAAAAGCACCTGAGGTTCTGTCGGATGAAAAATATATTTCATCATTAAAACCAAAACTAGGCTCTCTATCATCGTAATAATCATTTGTTAACCTTGTTAATGAATCCTGAACTAAATCATAAATATAAATATCACTGTATCCTTTCTGATCAACTGCCTGAAAAACAATTCTGTTCCCGTTTTCAGAGAACTTTGGTGAAGTCATAAAAATAAGATTATCTTTTTGCAGAGTTTTAATAATCCGTTCTTCTTTAACCGAGAAAAAATGAATCGCATCTGTTGCATCGCTCTTTGCAACAAAAGCAAGTAATCCATCCCTGGAAATATCTATTGCGGATTGCAATAAATGAAAAGCCTCAAGTTCAGATGTTTGTTCAGCAGCAATAACTAATTCAGGATCTTTAGCAGGCATTAAATCTTCATTTAACTCAACCCTGTAAATTGAAGAGTATCCTGTTCTGTTTGCAATAAAATAAATATAATCTTTATTATTCTGTTTATAATGAACCGGAGAAAAATTAAAACCAAAATCAGTTAATTGTTCTGCACCGACATTAAGAGGAGTTTCTGATTGATAAAGCGGAAAATATTTTTTTCTAAGATAATACTGCCATTCAATATCTATCTGCTCAATCTTCATTCCCAAAACATCTTCAATCACATCATTGAACGATGAATACATCCAGAAATTGTCCAGCATCAATTCGATTTTTTCAGTTCCGTATTTCTCACTAACAAACTCTAGAAAGCTCTGTCCTTCTTTATACATTAAAAAGCTTCCGGATATTTTCCAGATGTTTTCAATTCCGAAATGATAATTATTTAATACGGCATCACGCATAACCATTTCAGCCTGTGCATCAGGTTTTGTGGAATAATATTCAGCAAGTCCTTCAACAAACCACAATGGTGGCATCCGGTCTGTTGGTAATCTGTGATCACGTAATACTCTGAATATTTTATTCGTCATAAAAACGTGCACAAGTTCGTGACTGATAACATGTCTGAAATCAGTTAATGAACCTGTTGAAGGAATTACAACTCTTCCCTTTAAAAATTCAAAAAAGCCGCCAACTCCTTCAGGTATAAAACCCGGTGTAACATTTGTCTGCTGAAAATGGTTTGAAGTATTATAAAAAATAAGCGGAATTTTTCTTGTAATGATATTATTCATTCTGACTTTCAGTTCATCAAAAACTTCTTCAGCAATTCCGGCACCTATTTCAGCGATATTTTCAGTTTCTCCGTAATAATAAACATTAAAATGTTCTGTACGGAGAATCTTCCAGTCAAAGTTTTCATATTGAACTTTGTTTCTGCCGAAGTAATAGAACTGTGCATTTGAAATCTGATAAAATATCAGACAAAGCAGCAGTGAATATTTCAATGTGCCTTTCAAAAGATAATTTTTGTTTTTGTCAGCTTAGTTTTTCTTTTAGTGTGTGGATATTATCAATTTCACTTGGATCATATCCTCTTAATAAACCTGTGTAATAACTTATCCAATCTGCTAGATAAATCAAATCCAATAGCCTTACCTTAAAATTTTCTTCATTACTTTTTATATTAATAATTTCTACACCGGCTTTTTCAAATAATTCTTTAAGGATGGTAAATCTTTTTTTAGTCTGTGGATGATAAGTATCATCAATTATGTTAATAATCTTTGCATGAAATACTTTTTCCTGATACGATTCCCAGCCTATAATTTCGTTGTGATTCATTTCAGGTACTTCGTGATGAAATGCATGCAATTTGGAATTTTCATTAAGCTGACATTTTAATCTGTAACCGACCGAGTTTGTAGAATCCGATACAGAATAAACAACAGGAATAAATCCTATTAACGATTTTGCAATTGTAACTGCCTGATTATCTTCAGATGAATATGATAATCCTTTTTCCTGCAAGATAAGCTTTATCTTTTCTACTAAAGCTGTATGATCACTTATCAATTTTAAATTCTGGAATAATTTTAAAAGCGAAAAGAAACTTAATCCGAGCGCATAACGCGGCTGAAATCCTTTTTGCAGTTTAATGTTATAAATATTATTTGCTTTTGCTATCTCTTCAATTTTTCCGCCTGTTGAAATACAAATTATTTTGCAATTTGATTTTATTGCCTGACTCAATGCAGAAATAGTTTCTTCTGTATTTCCGGAATATGAAGAAGCAATAAATAATGTTTTCTCATTTGCATATTTTGGTATAAGATAATTTCTGTTAACTGAATAAGGAATTGTAAGCTCATCAGCTAAAAAGTTTCTCAACAAATCAGCACTTATTGCCGATCCGCCCAATCCGCTAACAATTATGTTACTGATATCTTTTTTGTTAATCTCAGGTAAATTTAAATCATTGTGCCAGGCATATTCAATTTGCTGATATGAATTAATCAGAACATTAAACTGATTCTGCGGATCATATTTTTTTACATATTCAGTTATTTTCATAATTAAATAATATTCCTTGTTCTTGAAATGTTATTGTCTTCAAAAAATTTCTGTACCTTCTTTTGAATATCTATTTCTGTTTTACATTGTAAACATTCATTGGCAAGAATTTTTGCTTTCTTAAATTCAAAATTTCTTATGATTCTTTTTGCATTTAATATCGTTGCCGGACTCATACTTAGCGAGTCTAATCCCAAACCAACCAATAAAGGTATTGCAAGAGTATCTGCTGCCATTTCACCACAAATGCTGACCGGCACTTTGCCTTTTTTTGCTTCTCTGACAATGTGCGCAATTGTTCTGATTACAACAGGACTAAATTCCTGGTATAAATTTGAAACCAGATCATTACCTCTGTCAACTGCCATTAAGTATTGAATTAAATCATTTGTGCCGATACTAACAAAATCAATTTCATCGGAAAACTCTTTAGCCATTACTGCAGCAGAGGGCACTTCTACCATTATTCCGATTTTCATCTGATTATCGAATTTTACTTTTTCTTTTCTTAACTCACTTTTACATTCCTGAATCAATTTTATAGAGCGCCAGATTTCTTCAAGCGTTGTAATCATCGGAATCATAAATTTTAAATTTTTATTTTCACTCGCTCTTAAAACTGCACGGATCTGAGCTTTAAATAAGTTTTCATTTTCCAGCAGAAATCTGATTCCGCGTAAACCAAGAAAAGGATTCGGTTCTTTATATTCATTAATCCTGAATTTATCTCCGCCAATATCATAAGCTCTTATAGTTAAAAACTTAGGATACATTCTTGAAGCAAGATTAGAATAAATTTCTGTCTGTTCATTTTCATCCGGAAAAGTTCCAAGCTCATTTAGGATTTGTTCGGTCCGGTAAAGTCCAATTCCGTTTGCACCAGTTGTAAGTACTAAATCAATTTCTCCCGATACATCAACGTTGGCTTCAATATTAATTATCTTACCATCCAGTGTTTTAGCCGGTAAATCCTTTAATTCTTCTAAACCCTTCTGCAGCTTAATAAGTTTATCCTGCTTTGCTCTGAAAAATTCCAGCTGAACTTCAGTCGGATTTATAATTACATAGCCGTGGAAACCATCAACAATAATTTGTTCACCATCTTTTATCATTTGAGTTGCTTTTTGTGTTCCAACAACTGCAGGCAGATTAAGTGATCTTGAAATAATTGCAGCGTGGGAAGTTAATCCTCCGTGATCAGTAACAAATGCTAAAGCTTCTCTTCGTGAAAACAGTAATGTATCAGCCGGTGTTAATGCTTCACTTACAACTATAAGATTTTTTTCAATTTTGGATTGCCAGCGTTTCTTTTGCAGATTACGGATTATTCTTTGTTTTATATCTTCAATATCATGAGCACGCTCTTTCATATATGATTCGTGCGATATTATCATCAACTCCTGATATTTAGATATCTCATCAGATACTATAAATTCAGGCTGAACCATTTCATTGCGGATTCTTTGCTTTATATGCTCTAAAAGAATAGGATCATCAAGAATCATTAATTGAGCTTCAAATATTGCAGCACGAACCTCATCCATTTTTTCACGTGCAAAACCAAATATTTTATTCAGTTCTTTTTTTGATTGTTTTAATGCTTCCTGAAAATTATTTATTGCTTCATCAGCATTTGTAATAGGAGCCTTATTTATTTCCAGTTTTTCTTTTGAAAACAAATATGCTTTCCCGATCACAATTCCCGGAGCAGCGGCAATTCCGGCAATTTTATTTTCCGAGCTTTTATAAATTTCTTTGAAAGATTTCATAACTCATCAAACCCCCTTTCAAAATATGCTGATATTTCATCACAGGCTTGTTGTTCATCCGGACCATTAAAAGTTAATTTTAATTCTGAACCTATCTCAGCGGCTAAAGTCATTACTCCAATGATGCTTTTACCATTGATATTCATTCCATCACGATAAATAAAAAAATCGCTTTTGTATTTTGCAGCAAGTTTAACAATAGTTGCTGCTGGTCTTGTATGCAAGCCGGCTTTATTCACAATCTTTACTGTTTTTTCTATCATTATTTATTTCTTTTAATTAAAAAATCTGCAAGCCAGTAAAAAATTTCTATTCTGGATTTATTTGATAAATTATCTATTGACCTTAAAGCATTCTGAGTATATTTTTTTATCGCTTTTTTAGACTCATCCAACACACCTAATTTTTCATAAAGTCTTTTGTACTTTTCAATTTGATTTGAACGGATCCCTTTATTCTTAATAACTTTTAACAAGTCTTCTTTATCTTTTCCAACTGCTTTATCTAAAGCAACAAGGAACAGAAATGTTTTCTTACCTTCAAGTAAATCCCCGCCGATCCTTTTTCCAAACTCAGCTTTATCTGCAGTAATATCAAGTAAATCATCCTGAATCTGAAAAGCAATACCTAAATGTTTTCCATAATCTGACAATGATTTAATGTCATTATTTTTTCCATTTCCAAGATAAGCACCAATTTCACAGCAAGTTTGAAGCAATGCAGCAGTTTTTTTTGTTATCATATCGATATATTCTTCAAGAGTAACATTTGCTTGTCTCTCAAACTCTGTATCAAGGCTTTGTCCTTCACATACTTTTACTAATCCGTTTGTAAATGAACAAATTACCTGTTGAGCATTTATATAACAATCTTTTAACAAATATTCGTATGCAACAGCTAAAAGAGAGTCACCTGCAAGTATTGCAGTATTTAAATTATACTTTTTATGTAATGTAAGATTCCCTCTTCTGAGATCAGCATTATCCATTATATCATCGTGCACCAATGTAAAATTATGCAGCATCTCAACCGATAATGAAGCATTGTAAACTTTATGCGGCTTTGTGCCAACAGCCATTGCAGACAAGATAACAAGTAAAGGTCTTAATCTTTTACCACTGCTTTCTAAAATATAGGATGACGGACCGTATAATGATTCAGGTTCTCTTTTATTTAAAGCACTAGCGAGTTTTTTATCAATTATAACTCTTTGCTGTTCATAGAATTTATTGTATTTACTGTAAGATGATTCTTTCAAAACAGAAATTCCTTTTTGATGATTTTATCTTTTCTTAATTCATTAAGATTTTCAGAACCGGTTAAGAACATTACTTTTTTAAGATAATCAAACCAGCCTTTAATAAGAGCTGTAACATCTTCTTCACCATTTTTAATAAGTGTTTGTAAAATTATTCTTGCAGAAGCTACTAAATCAGAACCAAGGGCAAATGCAACAGCTAGATCGTTTGCAGTGTTTATTCCGCCTGAACCGATAAGATGAAATTTAAATTTCTTTTTAAGCGGATAAATTTCCTTCAAACAATAAGCAGTTGGTAATCCCCAATCCCAAAAAGGATTTTGAGTTTCTTTGTTTCGCAAAATTTCAACTCCAGCCCAGCTTGTTCCGCCTGCACCAGCTACATCAATTCCTTTTACTCCGATTTCTAATAATTTAATTGCAGCACTTTTACTTATACCTGAGCCAACCTCTTTAATAAAAATCGGAACATTAGATTTATTTACCAGCTTCTCAAGTTTTTTTAGTAATCCTGTAAAATGCGGCTCACCTTCTTTCTGAATTAATTCCTGTAACGGATTTAAATGGATATAAAACGCATCTGCTTCAAGCATATCAATAAGCTTAAGAATTGAGTTTAAATCTTTTGATTGAACCAATTGTGCTGCACCAATATTACCAAAAACCGGAACAGCGGAGGCATTCTTTCTGATTATTTTATAACTGTTATGAAATTTTTCATTTTCCAGTGCTTGTCTTTGGCTTCCAACCCCAATTGGAATTTTTAAATTTTGCGCAACATTAGAGAGTCTTTCATTTATCAATTCAGCCTCACTTGTTCCGCCGGTCATACAAGAAATTAAAAACGGATAATCGATATTGTAAGAAAATAATTTTGTCTTAAAAGATATTTTGGAAAGATCAACTTCTGTTATAGCGTTGTGAATAAATTCATATTTTTCAAATCCACTTGTTTTAGATTTAAAAGAAACATTGTCAGTAAGACAAAGATCAATATGTTCCTTCTTTCTTTTAGATATATCTTTTATGGATTCTGTCATTTATGAATTGCTATAAACTTTAGATGCAAAATATATAAAATAAAATAAAGTTGCAGTTCCCTTAAAAGATAAACCCGTTTTTAAGTATTTGTTTTTTCTTAATCACGTTATCTAAATTAAAATTCATTCTTTATTTTTAACCATTGATAAATTAATTGTTCTAAGGAAAAATATGAAAAAACCGCATCTTTCTTTCTGGCAAATCTGGAATATGTCCTTTGGCTTTCTTGGAATTCAATTTGGCTTTGCTCTGCAGAATGCGAACGTAAGCAGAATATTTGAAACTCTCGGTGCAAATATAGATGCAATCCCGATTCTATGGATTGCAGCACCGGTTACAGGACTAATAGTTCAGCCAATTATCGGTCATATGAGCGATAAAACCTGGAACAGACTTGGAAGACGGAGACCATTCTTTTTAGTGGGTGCATTGCTTGCATCGGCTGCAATTATTTTTATGCCCAATTCACCAGCACTTTGGGTTGCTGCCGGAATGCTATGGATTATGGATGCATCAATAAATATTTCGATGGAACCATTCAGAGCATTTGTCGGTGATATGCTGCCATCCGAACAGCGCACTGTCGGATTTTCAATGCAGAGTTTTTTTATCGGTGTTGGTGCAATTGTAGCTTCTGCCTTGCCGTATATGATGACAAACTGGTTTGGTATATCCAACACTGCTGCGCCTGGCGAAATACCGGATTCAGTAAAATTTTCTTTTTACATCGGAGGAGCAGTTTTTTTACTTGCTGTTTTATATACAATCTTCACAACAAAAGAATATTCACCTGAAGAATTAAAAAAATTCAGTGAACACGAAAACAAGTCTGATACAAAAAGATCATTTTCTGATATTCCGATTTCATCTTCGGCATTTAATAAATACGGACTGATTTGGATCATTGTTGGGTTAATCGGTTCAGCAATTCTTTATTTTATTCTTCACGAAAGTGATTACGGACTTTATGTGCTTTTTATCGGTTCAGTAATTTTTGGTCTGCTGCAATTGTTTGCCGGATTTATTACTAACCAAAATAAAACTTCATCAGGTTTAGTATCAATTTTAAATGATCTTTACAAAATGCCTAAGACAATGAGGCAACTTGCTGTAGTTCAGTTTTTTACCTGGTTCGCATTATTTGCAATGTGGATTTATACAACACCGGCAGTTACTCATCATATTTACGGTGCAATTGATCCGGCATCGGAGTTGTATAATCAAGGAGCAGATTGGGTTGGAGTTTTAATGGCTGTCTATAATGGTTTTGCAGCTATTATGGCTTTTGCAATTATGTGGATTGCTAAACTTACAAATCGTAAAACCGTACATATGATATCGTTAATCATCGGGGGAATTTCATTTGCATCTTTTTATGTAATTAAAGATCCAAACTTGCTTTTAATTTCAGAACTTGGAATCGGATTAGCCTGGGCATCAATTCTTGCTATGCCATATGCAATTCTTGCTGGTTCACTTCCTGCAGAAAAGATGGGAGTTTATATGGGCATTTTTAATTTCTTCATTGTAATTCCACAAATAACTGCTGCAGCAATATTGGGATTTTTTGTAAGATCTATATTTAATGGTGAAGCAATCTATGCACTTTTACTTGGCGGAGTTTCATTGATCTTTGCAGGTGTCTTTACAATGTTTGTTGATGATGTGGATTAAAATAATTTCTGAATTAATTCAGCTTTAGAAATTGACAATTGATTTGATATTTCTTTCAGAATATTATTCAATGTTCCAATCTTAATCGGGTTGTGATTAGGTATTGTGATATGAAATTGATTTTCATTTATTACAATTGATAATCTTATATGACTTCCGACCTGTATTGTTTCTTAAAACCAATTTTATTTAATGCTTTAATTAAAGTTTTCGCATCAACATCACGGGGAATTTTCATAAAGCTATTTGTTCTTCTCTTAGAAATCTTATATTAATAAAAGCAGGCATTTCATTCTCATCAAAATGGCAGCGAACTGCTTCTAAAATATTTTTCTTAATTTCATCTTCAGATTCACCTTCAGTAAATATAGGAAACCCAACAGCTTTTGCTTCAAAACCGCCGTCTAAAGATTCCTCAATCAAAAAAATAATTTCCTTGTTTTTCATTACTTCTCCTAAAATTCTATATGAAAATAACAATTAATCACGATTGAAAAATTACCACATCGAATCAATCGGATAACCTGCCCTGATGTTTTATCTTAAATCCGAAATAGAAATACAGAAAGGACTATTTAAATATCAAAAAAAGGGATAAATTAGAGAAAAAAATATTCACCAATTGGGTGAAATAAATTT
>Ga0208196_1002107_pt1 | contig 19309 bp, 17 predicted proteins | sample AD_JPNNA7_MetaG_FD_184443 | JGI IMG/M metagenome (GOLD analysis project Ga0208196, IMG submission 184443) | Active sludge microbial communities of municipal wastewater-treating anaerobic digesters from Japan - AD_JPNNA7_MetaG (SPAdes) (version 2) | ecosystem: Engineered > Bioreactor > Anaerobic...
ATTGGCTATGACGAAGGCTGATATTAAAAGGATGAACATGTAGAAGAGAATGTTGGTGACTCCCTGGTTTCCCACGAACCTGGCTATCTCTCGGCTGAAGTCCTGCCAGCTGGTGGCCTCGTACCGGCTAGCATCATTTAGCTTTTTGGCCATGGCCGGGGCTCGGGTATAGTCCGCGAGCTTCACCACGATCTCAGACACCACATCCCCCTCGTCCACCAGCTCCTGGGCGGTGCTCAGGGAGAGGTAGACCAGGGTCTCGTCCTTGACTGTATCCTTCTGCAGTATGCCTATCACCTTCAGTCGGAGGGAGTCGTTCTTGAGGTAGAGATAAAAGTCACTGCCCTCTCTGATGTTCAGATTCCGGGCCAGCTCAACTCCCAGAAAAGCGCCCCTGTTATTAAATCTGAGGTCGGAGAAGTTCCGGGACTTCCCGCTCCGCCCTTCACAATCCTACAAGTTAAAAAAAATTTTTGAATTCTATCTCATTGATCATCTCCCCCACACACTTTGGCCACAAATAGACCAGCATTATTCCCAGGATCTTTGTCATTAACGCCAAGCCAGAGCTCTCCCCCCTCGGGGGCAGTGAAAGTGATATTGCTGCCAATGAAAATAGGCAAGCCTTCGGCGCCGATTCGTGCAATTAGCGAATCATGTCCCCAATCAGAACGGTAGGAGTAATCAGTCAGCCAATAGTCGACTTCATATGTTCCATCCGGTCCACAGGATATGCTTCCACTATTCGGCTGTACTGTACCATTGGCAACAATGGAAATATCTTGCCCCGAGAGTATGCTAATGCCTGTATTGAACCATGACTCACCCGCCCATCCCGTAGGTGGCACTTTGAACTCGGTGCAACCATTTGATTCTGATCCATCAACGCTTGCCGGGATCGGATCGGCTAAAAAACCAGCCTCCTCGAAGGTAGTGTATCCCTCTTCTTTCATCTGATCGGTCCATTCATTCTTAGGCATTCCATTAAAGGGACTAGTTTCTCCCTCGCCATACAGATCATCCAAAGGAGATGGGGTGTCACGCATGGTGGCATGAGCCCATGCATCAAAGACATATTCCTTCCCATCATTATCGCGGATAAGGACTGCACCATGATCACTGTTAACGTTCAATGGATTATACGTATCCATCTCTCCACTAATCTGACCGATACTCTGTGAATTGATACCCATACCAGCAAAAATATCCTGCAAATTGAAGGTATGAACCGAACACGTAAAGGCTGTTCTCTCATCAGCAAATAATTTGTCGTTTATCCTTCCCCATACATCGTTACTGACCCCTGCATTGGATGCGCTGAGCCTTTTCAGATACTCGACAAATCCCGCTTTCGCTTTCTCTAAATTGCTCGCTGATGCGAGAGAGGGATTATTCTTCACGATCTGCTCGCCAAACTGACGGAGGACTTTTGCATCATCTGATTCCTGGTCTGATGCTGCCGGTTCGGCAATGACAATGAAGAAAAGTGCCAATATTATAACCATCGGCAGCAGACGGTATACTATTTTTTTCTTCAGCATAGTCACCATCATCAGGATTGGAGACATTTAACATTAGCCCCTTGCGAGTTTATTTATTTAAGACAATCCCACAGTGAAGTGCTCTCTCTGCAAGGGAAAAAACGACCAAAAGGCTTTTTGGGTGTCAGGTGGTTGGATATCCGAGGGAGACTGATTTGGCGGCACCCAAAGAGATTGTGGAGCTTGTGGAGAGGTTCGAGAGCAATCGGGAGGCCTACAAGTCAGGGCACTACAATGAGACCCAGGTGCGAAGGGAGTTTGTCGATCCTCTCTTCAAGGCTCTGGGCTGGGATATCGATAACGAGCAGGGATTTGCCGAGGCCTACAAGGATGTTATTCATGAGGATGCCATAAAAGTGGGCGGCACCACCAGGGCTCCGGACTACTCTTTTCGCATCGGCGGCCAGCGCAAGTTCTTTTTGGAGACCAAGAAGCCCTCGGTGGACATCAAAGAGGACATTCACCCAGCCTTCCAGCTGCGCCGGTACGCCTGGACGGCAAAGCTGCCTCTGTCCATCCTCACCGACTTCGAGGAGTTCTCGGTCTACGATTGCACCATAAAGCCGGACAAGAGCGACAAACCCTCCAAAGGGCGGATACTCTATCTGACCTACAAGGATTATCTGGTGCAGTGGGATGAGCTCGCTGCGATATTTTCCAAGAACGCCATCCTCAAGGGCTCTTTTGACAAATATGCTCAAGATAAAAGGGGCAAGAGAGGCACAGCCCAGGTGGATTCTGCCTTCCTGGAGGAGATCGCTGGCTGGAGGGAGATCCTGGCCAGGAATATCGCCCTGCGAAATCCGGAGCTGGACACCCGTGACCTAAACTATGCCGTCCAGGCCACAGTCAACCGCATAGTCTTCCTCAGGATATGCGAGGACCGGGGAATTGAGAGGCTGATGAAGATGGAGGACCTCCTCATTGGGGTGCGGGTCTACCCCAGGCTCTCTGAGCTGTTCCGTCGGGCGGATGAGCGCTACAACTCGGGCATATTCCATTTTGAAAAAGAACCGGGCAGGGAGAATCCCGACACCCTCAGCCTGGGGCTGAATATCGATGACAAGCCTCTAAAGGACATCATCCGCCGGCTCTACTATCCGGACAGCCCCTATGAGTTCTCTGTTCTGCCGGCGGAAATCCTGGGACAGGTCTATGAGCAATTTTTAGGAAAGGTCATTCGCCTCACCGATGGCCACCGGGCAGTGGTGGAGGACAAGCCGGAGGTGAAAAAAGCTGGAGGGGTCAAGTACACCCCGGCCTACATCGTGGACTATATTGTGAAAAACACCCTGGGCCCGGCCTTGGCGGAGAAGACGCCGTCGGATGCAACGAAGATCAGCGTCCTTGATCCGGCCTGCGGTTCGGGCTCATTTCTGATCGTGGCCTATCAGCACCTCTTGGACTGGCATAGAGAGTGGTATGGGCAAAAGCTGGTGCCGTTGCTGGAGAGCGGATTTAGGGCCTCGTCCGTCCAGATAAGGCATATGCTGCCGGTCATTGAGGGGGAGAGGAGAGGCAAAAAGACGGGGAAGGAGCCGGAGCTGCCCATCTTTCAGGGCCGGGGCGGGGAGTGGAGGCTGACTACGCAAGAGAAAAAGAGGATTCTCCTGAACAACATCTATGGAGTGGACATCGACCGCCAGGCGGTGGAGGTGACCAAGCTCTCGCTTCTATTGAAGGTGCTGGAGGGGGAGAATGAGGAGACGATCTCCAAGCAGCTTACGCTCTTTTCGGAAAGGGCGCTTCCGGATCTGAGCAAAAATATCAAGTGCGGCAATTCGTTGATCGGCTGGGACATACTGGAGGACAATCCGGGGCTGGGGCAGGAGGAGATCGAGAGGATCAATCCGTTTGACTGGAGAGCGGAATATCCGGAGGTCTTCTCCCGAGGCGGCTTTGATGTGGTGATAGGCAATCCGCCCTATATACGACACGGATTATTAAGCGATAAGAAAGACTACTTACAGCAGCATTATCAGACATACCGAGGAATTGCGGACATTTACGTCTGTTTCATTGAAATGGGAATTTCTCTCTTGAAAAATAATGGAGCCTTCTCCTATATTGTTGCGAATAAATGGATACGTGCGAAATATGGCGAACCTTTGCGCAAATGGCTCAAAACACAGCATATAGAGGAGATAATCGACTTTGGCGATTTGCCCGTTTTCCAGGGTGCTACAACTTATCCGTGCATAATCAGAATCTATAAGAGGCCACCTAGTTTAGGATTTAGAGTTACTCAGGTAGAAAATTTGGATTTTGCAGACTTAAGTGATTATGTCAAAGAGCACTGCTACTATGTCAGCCAAACTACTCTTGATGATGACGGCTGGACCCTAGCTGATGAACAAACACAAGCATTATTAGACAAGCTCCGATCGAAAAGCATGCCACTAGGTGAATTTGTACAAGGAAAGATATATCTTGGCGTGCTCACTGGTCTGGATAAGGCGTTCATTATCGATAAATCAACCATGAATCGTTTGATTGCTGAAGATCCAAGAAGTGCAGAGGTAATCAAGCCATTCCTTATGGGAAGATACATTAAGAGGTACCAGCCACCGGTTAGCGATAGGTACCTGATATTTATGCCTAAGGGGTGGACTCGTAAAAAAACAGATAGTAGCGAGGCTCTAAGATGGCTAAAGAATAATTATCCTGCTATATCAAATCATCTACTCCCCTTTGCGGATACTGCAGCTAAACGAGACAGCAGCAACCAAGGAGAATATTGGTGGGAACTTAGATCTTGTGAATACTATGACGAATTCGAAATACCTAAAATACTTTGGCCAGAAATCTCTGGAAGTGCAAGATTTACTTTCGACGAATCCGGAGCTTACACAAATCATAAAGTCTACCTTATTCCTGGTGCCAATTACTACCTTTTGGGGCTCTTGAATTCGTCTCTGCTGAGGCTTTATATTCACAGTGTATGTACAGATCTACAGGGAAATAGTTACAACTTTTCTGTAGCATTCGTGCGAAGAACTCCAATCCGCGTTATCGATTTTTCCGACCCCGCCGATGTCACCCGCCATGATAGCATGGTCTCCCTGGTGGACAGGATGCTCTCCCTGCATAAGCAGCTGCAGGAGGCCCGCACGCCCCATGACGAGATCGCCCTCAAGCGGCAGATCGAGGCCACCGACCGGCAGATAGACGCCCTGGTCTACGAGCTTTATGGGCTGACGGAGGAGGAGATCAAAATAGTGGAAGAATCGCAATCTAATAGCAATGTAAATCCGGTGGCTCGATAATGGCAGTTCCTGATTATCAGAGCTTCATGCTGCCACTGCTCAATTTCGCAGCCGATGGACGGGAGCATAGCCAGAGAGAGACAAAAGATGCCCTCTACCGCAATTTCAATATAACCGAATCCGATTGAAGGGAGATGCTTCCCAACGGAAGAATATCATGTCAGATATATCTCAATCCGATCAACGGCTCACCTCGTTGTATCCAAGCCACCCCGGCGTTGAGGGGGCCCAGGGCCCTCCTGCGGGAGGGCCGGAGGCCCGACTCGCGTCGCCCACTAAAAAATAGTTTGCGTTGATTTAAATTAGCCCATAATAACGGCCTGAATTTCTTTGAGCGCAGTTCAAACTTTGGCCTGAGCCCGCCTGAAGAATTTTGCATTAAAATATCACTCCTCTTTGAGCATCTGGTGGTGGAGTTATTGGTGGCCATGGGCTATGGCGGCTCTCGCAAAGACGCTGGAGAGGCGGTGGGCGGAAGCGGCGATGGCGGGATTGACGGCATCATCAAAGAGGACCGGCTCGGTTTGGATGCCATCTATCTGCAGGCCAAGAGATGGGAGGGAACTGTTGGCAGACAGGTGGTGCAGGCCTTTGCCGGGAGCCTGGAGGGACACAGGGCCAGAAAGGGCGTGCTGATCACGACAAGCCAATTCAGCCCGGATGCACTGGATTACGTCACCAGGATCGAGAAGAAGATCGTGCTGATTGACGGGGAGAAGCTTGCCGAGCTCATGATCGATTTTGGAGTCGGCGTGACAATTGACGTGAGCTATGAGATCAAAAGGTTGGATGCGGACTATTTTGAGGAGGAATTATAGAATGAATACAATAGTTGCCGGGATGCCTGAAGAGAAGGCGGCGGTACCGCCAGAGGAGAATGCAAGAATAGTGTCCGGCACCCTGAGGGGAAAGTCTGAGATCAGAGCAGGTCTTGGAAAGCGATTTCGCATTGCAGATGAGTTTATCAATCATCTAGAGAAACTTTGGATTCGATGGCGTACCCCCAAGAGAGCCGTCGGTAAAAAAAACCACAATCGAGCGGACAGAATTGGACGCTTCTGAGGCAAAAGAGCTGGACTAATTAGCAAAAAGAGGGCCTCAAGTGTGGCGTATCCTGGAATGACCTGAAAGCCTAGCTTGGCCTGCGAGCCCACGGCTTATATTGGATAAAAAGAATTTGCTTTGTGATCAGCTAAACTTAACCAATGCATTAAATATAATAAGTCATTAAGTATATCTGCCGGAATGTCTATGGTAGTTGCATTACGTACAATGGATGGCAAGGTCAGGTTATATGAAACCGTTCGTGGGGAAGGCGGAGGAGAAAATGGGCCTGATAAATATATCACAAAATGCGGGATGGAATGGAAAACATCACCCAAGTCCTATGAATCATGTGATCACATCGACTGCGCTATTGATATACAAAGGAGATGTGCCAATGATAGGTTTGCGGCCATTCTATTTTCTTTAGTGGTAAGCATCATTCTGTTTTTTATAAGCAAAGATGGGGGGGGCTGGTTCATAGCTGGCATTTTGATCTTATTAGGCATCTTATCTTTTGCCAATAGTTTAGGTGCTGAAGATAAAATCAAAGAATTAACTGAGTACAATCGCCAAGGAACAATTAATGGAATTAGAGCTTATCCCGCTGATGTACTCTCCGGATTGACAAAAGAAAAAGATTGCATGGATTACGGGCTTTTTCTCAGTGGCAAAGGTAGATATAACGATGCCATAGAAGCTTTTGATAAGGCTATCAAGCTGAATCCTAACTCTGCCGCGGCCTGGAACAATAAAGGCAACGCTCTGAAATTACAGAATAGGCACGATGAAGCCATCATGGCTTTTGATAAGTCTGTAGAGTTGAATCCAAAATTTGCAGATGCCTGGCACAATAAAGGAATGGCTCTTTATGATCAGCATAAATATGATAAAGCTATCGTGGACTATGACAGAGCACTGGAGATAAAACCAAAGCTTGCAAAGGCCTGGTACAATAAAGGCCTGGCTCTCTGTAATCAGGGCAAATACCATGAGGCCATTTGGGCTTATGATAAAGCTATTAAAAATGATTCGAAAAATATAGATGCCTTGTATAACAAAAGCATAACTCTAAGGTCGCTCGGTCTATTAAAAGAAGCAGACAAAGCCTTAGACCTGACTAAAAGAGAGTTGAACTGCAAAGGAGCGGATCTCGCCAATCGCGAAAAGCATTTTGAGGCTATCGAAGCTTTTGACAAAGCCATAGGAATCGATCCAAAATTTTTATGTGCCTGGGTCAACAAGGGCATAACACTATCTAAAATTGGCAGGTTTGGAGAGGCAATCGAAGCGATAAATCATGCCATTGAAATAAATCCGGAAAGCTCACGTGCCTGGAAATACAAAGGAATTATCCTCAAAAAAGCAGGTAGTAAGGTCGATTCAAAGCATGCTTTTGCCAGGGCCAGGGAGCTGGGGTATAGAGGCTGATATCAAGTCCCAGGCGGGCCAGCGCCGAAATCCACAGCGCCCTTGAATGAGGAGCCGATCACCGAAGTGATGGCCTGACCCTGCCCGAAGCTCGACTTTAATTAAGCCCGGCTCGAGGCTCCATTAGCACTGGAATTTTGCCACAGCGTCCAAATTGCAGGAACCCGAACTCACTGGGCCTAATGCTCGCCTCTCGCCTTTGGCCTTTGTGCCGCAACATGTCCCGGTAGTGTATTAGCGCGAGATGCTTTCGGCAGATTACTGCACCAGTTACAGTGCGCAACTTTTTTTGCTGCCGAAGTTTCATCTCCCAGGCTCGTAGCCGAATGCAGTGCCACGACGACATGCATCTCCTGGAACAAGGAAAGCGATCCGATCTGTATGCGACCGCAAACTGCCCCCATGGGGACAGCGCTTGAGTCATCCTTGCCAAAACAGAGCATTATCGGAATACGTTAAGCCCACGACACACCCGCCACCCTTTGCATGAAGCGGCAAACTATCTAAATAATCGTTATATATACTTGTAGTTTGCGGTTGAATTCTGAGTTTCGTATAAGACCCGAAAGTTATCCTTTTTAACCAGAGTTCACCATAATTAACATATGGACGCTTCGAAGAAAGGAATGCCTCAGCCGGCATCAGTATCAATAGGTGCAAAGATCGTGCCTGAGCAGGCAACGCAGATCCGGGAACTAATCGAGCCGGGATTGTACCTTGAGGAGTCCGATTTTGTCAGAGACGCCATCCGGCACAGACTGTCTGAAATCAAGGTCATTAAATGCAGGGACGTCGATTTCCAGACGGCCAAAAAAGAGATTTTGGGTTGTTATAAGTGCCGAGGATAGGCGCATCCGGACGAGGCGGCGAGAGATCTTGAGCTTGATTTTGATCGGGTGATGAAAGCGACAGGCGTTCTGCGCAAGGAAGGCAGGCTGGTGGAAGCATAGCAGACCGTCATGAGATAGACGATACTCTGCATGCCTCGAAGATCTATGCCGAGGCCAGAAAGATATTTGGCCCGCGGGTGATTGTGAAGACAGCAGGCACAAGGCTCAGAGCATTACACTGGTTGAGAATGCCAGGGCCGTGATCATAAAGAGCTAAAATATGTCAATAAGGACGAGGAAGATACTCCTTAAAATATGTATTTTTTAAAATAATGAGATCGCCAGCCACGGGAAGAGGAGAGTAGGCTCAACTCGGTGCAGGCAGAGTGGCTGAGGATGGGAGGAAGAAATCTGAGGCATTCTTAGAATGGATCTAAGCCTGCAATTCATGAATTGATGAAATGGGATTACTTTCGCCCAGCTCGCACAGAGACGATAAATAGATCGAATGCTAGACTTATATTATTCAGAGGTGAGAGACAATGATGAGCAAAGGAGAAAAAGGAATTATTCTTCTCCTGGAGAACAATGAATGCCGGATTTCGAAACTACGCTTGGTCAAGCTTATGTTTCTTATTTCTGAGAAAGTTAGGCTCTATGATTTTATTCCTTACAAATACGGACCATTCTCTTTTCAGCTATATCACGACCTATCAAGGCTGGAGAGGGAGGGATTCGTCTCCACAGAGGATGATGCCGTATGTCTAATAAGACGAGATCCGCCTAAAATTGATCATAAGCTAAAAAGTATAATAAGAATGGATGCACAAAGATTTGCCGCCCTTGATGATAGGCAGCTGCTTGATTATATTTATGATAAGTATGCCGAATATACGATATTTAGCCTCTACCGAAGAACCATGCAATATGATAGAAATTCCAAGGGAATTGTTACCATAGGTTACGAGGGTAAGACCATTGATAAATTCTTAAATGAATTAATAATAAATAAAATAAATGTGCTTATTGATGTTAGAAGAAATGCTTACAGCATGAAATTTGGCTTCCAGCATGCAAAATTAAAGAATTATCTTGAGAAAATCGGCATCGATTACATACATATTCCCGAGCTGGGCATACCAACCGATATGAGAAAGCAACTGGAGACACTCGAAGATTATCGAGCCCTTTTCTCCCAATATAAGGGCGAATTAGAGGGGAAAAAGGATCATTTAGAGAAAATAAAATCAATAGGGCAGGATAAAAAAGTAGCATTAATGTGTTTTGAGAAGGATATCAGATGCTGTCATAGAGGCATAATAGCGGAGAGGCTTAGGAAAGATGGAGTCGAGGTTATCGATTTATGACCTGGGAAAAGAAAAGAGTATTGGTAACTGTAAAAGCCTATCCGGAAAAAAGTAAAAAATACGGTGAAGTCGTCTGCACCATTGGTTTGACAGAGGAAGGAGAATGGATCAGGCTTTATCCAATTCCATTCAATGCCTTTTCCGGGCTAAATGGAATCAAGAAGTACGACTGGATCGAAGTCTACTGTAAGAAAGCAGAAGAAAAATTAAATAGAAAAGAAAGCTATCGAATTAGGGATGGATCTGTAAAAATAATAGATAGAAGCCTTAGCCTGAAGAAAGGCAAAGGCAAAGCAAACTGGATAGAGCGCAATAAGATTATACTGAGCCATATCGCGCCTTCCCTTGAAGAGCTTGGAGCTAAATTTTATGAAGATCGAACATCAATTGGATTGGTAAAGCCTCTTGAACCTAAACTCCGCCCTTTTTAATAACCATATTTGCCTCAACAGGCACGCTAATTTCCATCTTTTCCAGAATCATCCTCTGTTTTTTTGAAACCTCTGTGAGCCTCCACTTTCCGCCGACTTTAACAGCTCGCAGCTTTGATAATTCCATCAGAATCTCTTCGATGGAACTCTTATCAAGCAGCTTAGCCTCCCTGGCCCTCCGGAGCAAAATCGCTCTCAGTATCAGCGATATGAAGAAGATAAACAGCAAGCCCTGCAGTGTTTCGACCTTCTGAACTCTCAGAGTCATAACCTCAAGTTCATTCTTCAGATCATCGAATTTTTTCTCGACTTCGTCTCTCTCCCGATAGAGCGAAAGGACTTCATCCCAGCTTCGTTTGGATGAAGAAAGTAAAATAGTCTTTCCAAATCGATTTACAGCCTGCGATATGGCGTTCACTCGTCTGCTAAGATGGATCGTCTTGCCTTCCAGAGTGTACTCAAAATATCTTTCAAAATTTCCTGCAGTCCGCTTGAATTGGTCGATTGGATTTCTGAACTCTTTTCCGTCAATGGCGCATTCGATATCGATCAACCGATTGTAGAACGAATTTGTCTCTAATCCTTCCCGCTTCTTGTTAAACAGGACATATCCATAGGCATTGACATCCCCAATTTGAATCTCACTTTCCAGGACATAGAAGATATCACCGCCAAATCTTTTAGCATTAGCTGGGCTCTCAATTTCCCTATTTGTCTCACTGATCAGGCCCTTGCCGACATTGACGCTAAAAGGAAGAGGAATGATAAAATCGATATTCGCGTCGTTCATTTCTCTTATATTATTCTCACTGTAGAATCCGCGATCCAAGATGAATAGACTCTTCGATATTCCAAGCGCTTTGACCTCAGCTGCAAGGTTTTTCAGAGTTACAACATCGCTGATGCTGCCTGGAAACAGTTTGAAATATAAAGGTAGATGCCTATGCAATGAGAGAACCAGGCCGAGGTTAACTTGAGGCAGGTCAAGACCATCGCGATTATATCCCCACTCCAGCCAATCGATATTTCGGGAAGCTGATGAGAGCGATGTGATATCGAATATCAGCGTCTCATCCTCGTCGGCGATCAAAGAATTATAGAACGAATTCATGGACTTTTCTTTTGTGGCCAATCGTTCCAGGAAATTTGAAAGCCATTGGGAGCTGAATGATTCTTTGAGTGAGTACATCTCTGGCAGAAAAGAATCATCAAGAACGGTGTTTAAATTCTTAAGGGAGGTTTGATGAAGCAGCTTGCTCATTGCCATGGCCAAAATTATATCGCCATCTTCGCCAAACGATTCCGAAAGCTTCTTTCTGAGCTGGATCTCATTGCTTACGGAATCCAGAAGATATGCAGGGCCTAATGATTTCGTTGTCTTGACGTCTCTTTCTGCTGTTTTCGGGATGATCTGGCCTGTTGCCTCATCCCAAACGCCAAGATATCGCCGTTTCTGCCGGGATTGTTTCTTCTCTGGATCCCAATAATTTTCGGCTTCGTAAGCATATGTCCGCCCGCGGATCTTCTGCTTGACCAGATATGACATAGCTAAGAGTAATAACCATAATAGTATAAATAACCTTCGGTCAAGCCGCGGGCAGAAGGATTCAGCGAGAAAAATGGTTATTGCGATGGGCGGAGTTTAGGATCCATTAAAATTTTCAAAAAATCTTTCTTTATATTCTCTATGTCTTTTCTATTGTATTGAATTTGATCTAGGATTTTTGCAATATTACTACGATTCTCATGAGCGGTATTTAATAAGCGATTATTTGAAGCAATTAACTTGCGTATAAGCATTCTCACCCTCTCAGAATGATTTTGATCTAATTCAGACTTATCAAGTTCATCTCTCAATTCTTTAAGTGAAATAGAACAATGGTCTAATTCGATAAGTAATTCTTCGAAATCATTCCTTGAAATTCTTAATAAATTTTCAATTTCATTGTAGTTTTCAGTAAAGCGTCTGATTTCGCTAAATGCTATTGGATTTGATAACCTTTTATCAATCGAGGATATTCCGGATTTTACTTCCGCCATTGCAGCAAGGATATCTGCGATTTGCCTCTGTTCAGGATTACCACTTTGTCTAAGCATTTCGAGATCCACAGTGACCGAAATAGGACTCTTCACTTCATACCCGTCTTTTTTTATCGAATTTATCTGTCTTATGATGTCATCTTTCGCAGATTGTGCACCATCTAAATCACGATGATCAATTTCTATAGTTCGAATTCCAGCCACATCAAAAGGTTTTTCTTCACCATTTTGGATAATTTGCACATAAGGTTTTCTAAGAACATGGCGGATTGCCAGCTCATAAAAGACATTAGGATTCCTGCCGGTTAAATCAGCTATTATTACTGGGTCCTTAATAATGTGACGGATGACCTGATCTGTAATAATTCCCGGTTCTTCAATGTGGTCTGCACGTATGGCTTCGTATCCACATTCTTTTGAAGCTGGCTGAAGAATATGTTTGAAGACTTGGTCAGAACGTTTGCGAATTTCAGAATTTGGCTCACCAATAGGAGCAATAACAAAACAAGCATTGCTATTTCCTTGTGGCATTATTTATCCCTCTTAATCTTGTGCACCATGGGATAAATGATATATATCAGTTTCGTTTGTAGATTCTTTTGCCAGTTTCATCGAAAAATTCGGTTTATCAAACTGCGTGCGGCCACCCCACCCTAAAGGGATGGGGTATGCTTCGGCCCACGCGCTTCGGTTAGATGGAATCCAGAAACAATCACGTCATCGGTTCATTTGATCTAGTGACCGGAATAAATGTGAATCTGTATCAGATTGCCAGAAAACCCTGTTAATCAACCTTAGGAAAACATGAAAAATGGGCGAGGGTTCACTTCATCTCCACCCTAAACCCTCATGAGCCTCAGGACTGGGCTCATACGTGGCCGATGAAAAACCTCACATTCGATGTGCATTAATTCTAGCCTGATATGGGCAGTGAAGGCAGTCATCCTTTTAGGACAATGATCCAGTGCCCTAAACTAGCCAATAATCCCGTGAATACGGGGCTGCGTCTTCGAACGCGTATGGGGAATTGCCCCTCTGAGGGATATATCATCTGCCCATATCAGGACAATGAGACCTATGGGTAAACGAAAAAATAGAGTTTGTGGGGCAGACGTCCATAAAGATCTCATAGTTGCCACGATCCAAAGCTCTGATAGGACCGAGTTCCAGGAAAAGTTTGGCACGACTTCTACAGAGCTTGAGAAATTTAGGGATTGGCTTATTGCCCATAATTGTGAGCAAGTAGCCTTTGAAGCCACTGGTGTTTACTGGTTTCCCGTCGACGACGCTCTGAATTATTCTATTGATACAATAGTTGCGAATCCCTGGATGATCAAAGGCATCCCAAGGAATAAGTCAGATGCTCAGGACTCCAAGTGAATTGCAAGCAACTGCTTGGATGGCAAAATTAAGAGATCAAGAGTATTATCCAAAGAGGATAGGGATCTCAGGACTATGACCCGTGCCAGATCAGCATACACCAAGACTCGAACACAACTCAGGAATAGAATCAACAAGTATCTGGCACTTTGCGGTATAACACTGAGTTCCTATATCTCAGATATCTTTGGAAAATCCGGCAGACACATTCTGGACGGTCTGGTTGAATCAAAAGATATGGATGAGATCCTGGACAGCATACCTTCAGGAAAGGTTAGGAAAAAGCGCAACGTTATCAAGTCATCCCTTGGAAAGGGTCTTGATGACGTTTCAAGAATGCTTATTAAGGATACACTTGAACTCCTGGATCATCTGGAAGAGAAGGTGGCTAATACAAGCCTGGAGATTCTCAACAGACTTCAGAAAAGAGCTAAAGACCTGGCTATAGTCATGTCGGTTCCGGGAATCAGATTCACATCAGCCTCAATTATTCTGTCTGAGATTGGAGATTATCGCGATTTCCATTCACCAGAACAACTGGTCAAATGGTGTGGACTGGCTCCGGGACTCAACGAATCTGCAGGGAAGAAGAAACCGTGTGGTATTAGGAAACAGGGGTCCAAGAGTCTAAGAACTATACTCGTGGGGATAGCTCAGGTTGTAGCTAAGATGAGAAATAACGAGCTTTCAAAGTTCTTCCAGAGATTGAAGAGCCAGAAAGAACTACAATGTAGCAATCACGGCTTTGGCAAGAAAACTAATAAGCATAATTTATCATTTGTTGATCAATCAAGAGCTATATCAGGAGAACAGCTGTACTATGGCTACATCAAAACCCGTTAAAAAGGATCTCCTCAATCTATCCAAAGAAGAGCGATTACAGGATGGTGTGGCTGCAATCGTAGATGCCTTTTATCACTTGAAGAATGGATATTCGGAAGGGGGTGGATAGCACACCATACTTTTTGATTGAACCTATATTTCGCATTAACATTCCTCAGCGTAATACTTTTCGCACTCCAGCCCCATCAACCTTAAAATCAATTTGAGCAAGTCTGTCAAATGCATCATTTCTCGATGAGTAATCCCCATAATACTGACTTTGACATCAGCGACTCCATTGAATAAGAAGAATACCCATTTTAGGGTCGGTTTCCCGTCTCCATCAACCCTTTTCTGAGCATCCATTCAGCAATAGAATAAACCAGAAGAGTCAGCATCATAATCATAGCAAGCGCTTGTATTCGCTCTTCTTTCTTCAAGTATACTTGAGCAATGTCGAATCTCTTATCCCTTAAGAATCTGAATCCGCGTTCGACTGACTGCTGTCCCTTGTAGTGTTGGAGCATAGTCTCATCATCGATCTCCAGATCATTGCTGGCGAGTACAAATCTTCCAAGCTTAGAGCGTTCTTTTTCAATGACTTCCTCATCCAATTCAATATCGGCATTGATAATCCAAAAGCTATCAAGTTCTTCGTTCTTTGAAGGTCTGCCTCTTTTGCCATTGATTCTCTTGGATTGAACTTTGAACTTCAGTTTCTTAAATTTATAATTTTTCTGATTCTGTAACCAGATATCCGCTTCTTTTCGCGCATTAGGTTCGCATGCAAATCTTCGGCCATTGAGCTTCTTAAGGGACGCATTCGCAGCTTTGGTCTCTTTTTCTATTCTTTTCTCAAAGGTCTTCTCCATTCTCTGCTGCATAGGCTTAGAATGAAACAGAACCCACTTCTGTTTGATTCCGCCATAATTCGAGATTGTGGGGTAGAAGGAATACCGTGTATCTGCGCAAGGAATCATATTTACATCACTATCTAAAAGCTCTTTTACCTCATTGATGGTTGCAGGAGCTCTGGTGATCCAACTAACTCCGTCTCCAAGCTTTTGGATATTGTCTTTGGTATATAGGGCGCTATCTGCTACAAAATACGCAGATGCTTTAAAAGTAATACTTCTTCTGAGCTTTGAGATTGTGTCGATGATGGTATTTTTATCCGAAGCATTCCCTGATTTCGCTTCTACAAAGAGAGGAAGGCCATGTTGATTCGTGACCATGCTCAGGACGAACTGTTTCAGATCAGCTCGACCATCTTTTGGGTGGCCAAGGGTTATCTCGATTGTGTTTCCGATGTCTTCATCCTCATACATTCCATGAACGCCAAAGCTGGTGGTATCAGCATGAAGCAGCTTGGTATCAAAGTCGACTCGGTCCATGACCTTCAGGACTATTTCGTTAAATAGGTTGGTTGGGTCATATTCGTATATCGCATCAAATGTCCTTCCCAAGACATCATCATTGAGATCTGCTGCAACTACGCCTTCGCCAAGCAACCTGTCTACAGGAAGGTTCTCGAAGAATGAAGGAAATAGATACAGTCTTTGACCGACGAAGCCAAGACCATTCAAAACCATGGCTTTCAGGACCTGAGAATGGGATAATTTATGATGCCTGCTTTTCGGAAGACAATTATCAATGACTTCGCTAATCCCAAGCTGGTCAAAAACGCCTGCTACAAGCCCAAAATGGTCCAATCGCGCCATCTCTATTTCCATCATGCTCTCCCTTACCCGAAGTGTAGATGGACGCCATATTAAAAAGACTTCCTATATTTTTTGAATTATCTTGGGAAGTGCTCTGTTAATGCGAAATGCAGGATTGAAGAAGGTTTTCATGGGAAAGGATGGGAAATTCGTGACCCTCCGCGCTCCCTGTGTATTAAAACGGAGAGGAAAATATTAGTACCGCCTAAAGTGAGTACAAATTTTTATCGGGCGCAGAGCAGAGGACGGAGAATATGCTTAAGGCAACTATCACAGCCCCCCTCACTGCCATTGCAGGAGATCCTTAATATCTCCAATAAATGGATGAGCTATGAATGCAGCAATTCTAATGCGCCTAATTTCGTAAATCAACAAGTTTAGATTTATCTGAGCCCTTGGCAAGTTTAAGGGCGAGAAATGCATCTCTTGGTCTGTGACCTATTCCGATGGACGTTGTACATCCGGTTACCTCGAAGAAGATCTGATTCAGGCTATACCCCAATTCATTAACTATCGTATCCAAATCACCCAACTCATCGAACTTGGCCATTATATTATCACCACCAGCAAAAATTATGATGCCTTGCTGTTGCTCTATTAGCTCTACCATTTTTCCAATTGCTGATGTTACTTTTAGGCTGAAGAGAGTAGCCTGATCTAATTTTTCGGTAATCAATAATACCTCCAACTTAGCACCTACCTTATCGCCATCGATTGCAAGAAATATTGTCATTAGTTTTCCTCAAGCCGCCAAACAAAATCAGTTTGTTTGCACTTATTTACAAAAGCAAAACCGATATCTAATACAATCTTCGCATCCTCTCGCTCAATTTTATAGCCATTATAGATAATATGAGAGACCATGTCGCGATACCTTAGTACTAAATTCTCCATTTCTCCCACCATGGCTAGTGGTGTATAATCGATAAATTGCTCAGATGTAAAGTATTTAGGCATCTCATTTACTTGAATTTCTTTTAGTTTCCTAAATACATCACAATGGTTGTTGAATTTATCCGCTGGCAGTACCATACGATGGAATTTATTATCTGATGAATATGTATCGATCACATTTTGGGTTCCTATTTTCTCAAAAATTCTATTGTTCCAGACCTCAAAAAGGTAGGCAACCTTTTCGATCACATTTTTATAACTCTCGTTAAAATAATCAAGAACAGCTAAGCGCATATTCTGATCAACCTCGTCGGCCAACCGTGGTGAGATAGGCATAAATGCCTTTACTAAGTCCTCCACATCCTTGAGATAGTAGATTAGATCTAAATGGCTACGCCTTCTAAGTCTATCAAGGCTTTTGCTAGAAAATAAAGGCAGATGCAGATATTCGTATTCGTTATCATTGAGTTCCTCGAAAGGTACTTCGCGCCGTTTACTTTTCAGCAGGAAATAATGGATATTATCCATACGACAGAAGTTCGCCGTTGCATAAAGCAGGCTTGTGACATATTTAGGCCCCGTTGTAAGATCAATAACTAAGTCCCTTATCTGTTGTGTATCTCGAATAATAAATCGTCCCATGAAATCCGGGATAATGTCGGCTGCATTATTTTCATCGACATCAATCGACGAGACATATATATTTTGATTGCCAAGAGTCTTTTTGATATCTTCTATGATAAAAGGTGATTTTTTAATCGTTTCAGGGGTATCAATCAAGTAGATTGAATTAAGGGTGATATGGTTCTTCCTTGTTAATGCACAAAGTACATTACGCAATGGTGGGAATTTATCGGTACCGGCTACAATTAGACTCGCCACGTTTATATCCTCTCCGTTTCCTTTCGCAATACTAGATATTTAGCACTTACTGCTTCATGGAACCAAAGCCCATCTTACTAACTGTTTACGGCACTTCTCCTGGTTTTTGCAGCGTTTCAACATAATGAGCTGGTTTCGAAACTATTTATGCAACCCTAATTCGAATCTGGGATTGCATGTTGCCTTATGGAAGAGCATAGCGATTTTTGCCTATGTGGATTCAATTGCGAATCCAGAATACTGTGCCTTTTTGAAACCAGCTTAATGATAATGAGGCGAAATATCCATTGGTTTTCGGTTAAGGAAATAATAACAAATATAGGAATTTTATAATTACAAATTAGATATTTAGCTAAATTTATCATAACTCCAATTCGGCAGCTGTAATCTCAGGACATGATAGATCCTGCAGATCTAACGCCTATAATTTTGGCAGGAGAGATGCGATTCTGCTATTAACCGAAGACGCATGGCGAAATATCTAGGTTCAATAATTATTGCTGACAACGATGATAAAACAATGATATGTATGATGATCTTTTCCAACTCTACTACATGGTTATGTATCAAGAGGGAGTCTTTCATTAAATAAGGAACATCTCCAAAGATATTGAAAGACATCGCGTGAGATATACAATCGATTCTTTGGTGTCAGATGGGTTTATAAGTGTTTTCGCCAACTCAATTTTGACCCGCCTATTTAAGGAAACGCCAATTCGTTTTTGATCCACCTTAAGAAGGAAAGCCTTCCCTCTCCAAGTATTTCGAGAGGTGGGCATTAGGGTGAAAACGATGGTAGATATACGTAGAATCGTCGATCTATACGACCTTTATAAATCCTACAGACGAGTGGCCCGCGAACTCAAGATCTCCAGAAATACTGTGAAGAAGTACGTGCTTCGGGTCGAGGATGTGCAATGTGGCCTGGCCGATGAGATCCTTCCTAAAAACCGAGAAATCATTCAGCCATTACGAGTCCTCTCAGAACCAGTTCGCCAGAAGATCCGTGATCATCTGGAATCAAATCTAAACCGCCCCAAAAAGCAGCGCATCACAGCCAAACGTATTTGGGAACTTCTCGTCGAAGATGGTCATATAATAGGATATTCCAGCGTGAAGAATGAAGTCGCTCGCTGGAAACGCACTAATGCACCACGAGAAGTATTCATATTGCAGGAGCCTCGTGTTGGTCAGCGTGCTGAATTTGACTGGGGCGAGGTTACACTCAGCATTGGTGGAACATGGCATAAATTCTATCTTGCAGTCTTCGTCCTGCCCTTTTCGCTCTATCGATTTGCTCGCCTTTATCATAGATCGACACATCTGGAAGTTGTTCAGGCTCACATTGACTTTTTCCATGAGATCTGCTCAGTTCCAGAATCTATCTTCTATGACAGAATGGCTACAGTATATGATTCTCAAAAAGGGCAGTTCAATGATAAGTTTCTGGAGCTATCGATGCACTTCGGTTTTCGCCCTTGCGTCTGCAATCCCGCTTCACCTAACGAGAAAGGTACAGACGAAGAGAGTGTGGGCTATGTTAGACGAGCCACATTCAGCGAAAGAAGCATGTTTGCATCACTTGAAGAGGCTACTGACTGGCTCAAGATGAGACTTGCCGAAATAAACGCTCATCCGGTTTATCGTCGTTCGAATGTGC
>Ga0208196_1002130_pt1 | contig 19060 bp, 30 predicted proteins | sample AD_JPNNA7_MetaG_FD_184443 | JGI IMG/M metagenome (GOLD analysis project Ga0208196, IMG submission 184443) | Active sludge microbial communities of municipal wastewater-treating anaerobic digesters from Japan - AD_JPNNA7_MetaG (SPAdes) (version 2) | ecosystem: Engineered > Bioreactor > Anaerobic...
CGTATCCGGCAGCTAAAAAACGAAGCGCTAGAAATGTTGAGAGAGCGGGGCCTGGCAGAACCGTAGTCCCACCAGGCCCCTTCCCCTCCTTATCGGTCGTCCCGGGGCGATGACCGTCTGTCGTCATCGCCCTCGCGTACCACCCATCCATCGTCCGCCCGGTCTGCCAGGCGGACGTCGCTGGTCCGGTCTGGATCGTATATCATCACTTCACCTCCCTCGGCGTTGTTGATATACCCTCACTTCTTTTATAACGCAAGCACACCCCCTATTGACGATTTAATCCGGAGATGATATATTCCTCGACAAGGAGGTGTGAACAGTTTCTGAATAATTGACTTTTCTTCCTTAAACCTGAACAAACCATTTGACAAGGAGGTGAAAATGATGTATACTGTAGACGAGATTGGTGAGGATTTCGTGGTGGTCAATGGCGAACGGCTTGAAGTTGATCCACCGTTTGAGACCTTGCCTGACAAACAGGACTACGAAAACTGGCTGAATGAGGTAATGACGGATGCTGTTAAGACAATCGGAAGTAGAGAAGACCTACAGACTTTCCAAGACCACCTTGCATCGGTGGCTCAGGGATGGAAAGCTGACTGACCATCGCACTGTTGGTGGGCACCGTAGATATGACAGCGCAGAGATTGAGGCCCTGTTGTCTGTATCAGATGGAGTTACTGTCACAGAGAAAGATGTAGCTTTGTATGCAAGGGTTAGCACGCAAAAGCAAGCGGAGAATCTTACCCGCCAACACGAGAGACTTATCGAGGCTTGCAGAGAGCGTGGCTATCGCATCGTTCTTGATTGCTATGAAATTGCTTCTGGCTTGAATGACAACCGCCGCCAGTTCTTTAAGGTCATAGACGCTGCTTGTAGGGGCGAAGTCAAAAAGGTTGTGGTCGAACACAGAGACAGACTGACTCGCTTTGGCTTTCGAACCATTGAACGCTTTTTCAAGGGCGTGGGTTGCACGGTAGAAGTCCTTGAACAAGTAGAAGGGAAAAGTGAACACGAAGAATTGGTCGAGGACATCTTAACTATCATTGTAAGTTTTAGTTCGAGAATCTATGGAGCGCGAGGCGGTCGCAAGCGCAAGGAAAACTCCGATGCAGAGAGCGCATAAGGTTCGATTGAATCCAACGCCGGAACAGGAGAAATATCTGCGCCAGGCTTGTGGGACGGCGAGATTTGTTTTTAACTGGGGCCTGGCTGAATGGCAACGTCAATACGAATCTGGGGAGAGGCCATCGGCTTATATTCTGAAAAAGCAATTCAACGCCATTCGACGCGAACAGTTTTCCTGGTCTTATGAAGTAACCAAGTGTGCGGTTGATACCGGTTTCCGCAACCTTGATAATGCCTTCAGAAACTTCTTTCGGCGGTGCAAAAACGGAGATAGCAAAAAGGGCTATCCCAAATTCAAATCTAAGAAGCGGTCAAAGTTATCTTTCAGAATGGACGGGTCACGGGTTAGCACCGATGGTCATTGGCTCAAGTTGGAAAAGCTAAATGAACCAATCAATATGGCAGAAGAACTGCGATTTGATGGCGAGATTAAGTCGGTTACGATCTCCGAAGATGCAGGTTGTTGGTATGCCGCTATCAACGTAGAGGTAGGGCCGCCAGGACACAAGCATCTGCAAAAGTCGGTTGGGGTAGACTTAGGCGTGAAGACGTTAGCTGTACTGAGTGATGGGAGAGAGTTTGAAAACCAAAAGCTCTTGAGATCAGAACTTAGAAAGCTAAGGCGCTTGAATCGTGAGCTATCTCGCCGTCAAGAGGGAAGCGGTAGATGGAATCGCGCTAAACGAAAGCTGGCAAGGTTTCACCGGCAGATAGCAAACCGACGATTAGACTACCAGCACAAGATGACTACCGAGATTGCGAAAACCTACCGAATTGTTGGCGTAGAAGATCTCAACGTGGCAGGAATGTTACGCAACCATCGCATGGCTCTGTCAATCGCAGATGCCGGATTTGGTGAGATCAAGCGACAGTTGCAATACAAGGCGGAATGGTACGGCGGTGAATTGGTAGAGGTTGACCGCTTCTTCCCATCCAGTCGGTTATGTACGATGTGTGGGGCAATTAAAGATGACCAAACGTTGAATGATCGAATATTTGTTTGCGAGTGTGGTCACTTCGCAGATAGAGATCGGAATGCTGCTCAAAACATTGAGCGGCAAGCATTGAAGATGTTCGCCGGAGTGGGTTCACGGAGAACTGAAACGCACGTGGAGCAGATGTTAGACTCGCAAGAGCAATCTGTGATGAAACGTGAAAATATGGCTGAAGAAAGGCGGCCTTCCAACCCTGCTGTGGTTTAGGCGGGTTTGGTAAACCAGGTGTGCTATGAGCGGGAGACGCGCCAAGCTTATCCGTGCGTATGTGAGTTCCATTTGGAGTGTGCTATCTGACGAGGATCGCGAAGCGTGGCATCATGACGTGCGTAGATTTTACCGCCATGCCAAGCGTGAGTGGATTAGGGGCAACTTCCGTGGGTAATGAGCTAGTCCACGTAGACGCCATCCTGGCAGCCGCTATATGCGCTGGGATAGCACGCAATATTGCCGAGCTGCATTACTCTAACTTAGACGAAGAGTCTAAACAGCGCTATCATGTCGATGAATTGATGGGCGCCTTTGGAACACTAGCGGGCAATGAGCAGGCGCTGTCGATGATGATGTCGTTGGATACCAAGCACAACAAGGCGTGGTTGGACAATGTTGCGTTAGTGCTGCGAAGCATCTATAATGTAATGGCAAGGCTAATCGGTGAGGGAGAGCAAAATGTCGAGCACGCGTCAGATAGTGCATGATACGTATGTGCGTACTAAGCCGCCAGTTATGGATCCCAACGCGCGCACGATACGTTTCAACTTCACGCTATACTCCATTCCTAGTGGCGTGCCAATTGAGCTGTTGTACGACAATCTAGTCTCGGCCGTGACTAATCGCAGCATGAGTGAATTGGCTGATGCGGTTGCCGCGCTGGAGCCGTATAAGACCAAGATGCACGTCAAGCCGGCGTGGCGTCAGACGGAGATATATGATCCGTTTGACCGCGTAGTGATTAACTGACCATGGATCTATTCGATATATTAGCGCATTATCGCGACCGGTATGCCGAGCTGATTCATGGTGGGCTAGAGGAGTTGCGTCGCTTGATTAAGGAAGCTAACGATAACAATCTCTATCGTGACATCATGGTAGAGGCCATCAAGCACTTCGAGTCTTTCGAGCCAGAACCGAAGCCGGATCCGTTGGGCATCCCCACCGTTGGGTATGGCCACGTTGTGGTAGGTGGAGAGCCGCCGTATCCATGGACTAAAGATCAAGCCGCGTTGTATCTAGTGGACGAGCTTGAGGAAAAGTACGTCCCTCAAGCTAAGCGTGCGTGGAATTCCAAGCCGGGTAAAAAGTGGCGCACGGAGGAGTGGGATCTACTCCCTCCGTGGACACGCGCCGGATTGGTGTCTGCTGTATACAACGCCGGGCCGGGGATCATTACTGGCGGCACGTGGCCGTGCAAAGCAACCGATGCTGAGGCAGGCAATGTCTTCTACAAATACTCCACCGGCAGGGATCGCGCCACCGGGAAAAGGATTAGACTTCCCGGGCTAGTCCGTCGCAGGTTCTTCGAGTGGAAGCTAATGACCGAGGGGGAGATTGATTTTCAACCCGCTGGATGGCGGGAATGGTATAACAGGCACAAGCTCTAAGAGTTAGTCGCATTACCCATTGGGGCCGGCATTTGCCGGCCCTACTCGTCTGGAGGCGAGATGGCAAAAATCAAGGCCGTGCGCGCGCTCGTATATTCAAGGGTTGTAGGCTATTACACCCCGGTAGACTCGTGGAACAATGGCAAGAAGGAGGAGTTTAAGGACCGTCAATATATTGACGTATCATCTTCTTGGCCTGAGCAGACTAAAAAAGAATCCAAGCCGTTGGGCCTGGTTGTGGAGTTAGTCTCCTAGCGGAGGGCTTCCCCTCCGCTAGGAGCATGATCGTCAGAACGGTATGTCGTCGTCGTAGCCGTCACCCTCGTCGGGTGCGGCGTCTGGACGTGGCTGCGTCGGGCGTGGTGGTGGTGCACTCCTGCCGCCACGTCTGTCGTCGATGGTTGCCGCCAGGATGGTCAGGTCGGGGAACATGTTGAGATGCAGGAGGAACTTGTCTCCTGCTTTCGTGGTCTGCATGCTCCCCAGATAGAAGTCCGGATAACCTTCCGGATTGGCAGCGCGCTCGCGCTCCGTCTTCTGCCGCACGATGCGGTAGCTTCCGGGCCGTCGCTCGTCGACGAGTGCTTGCATATCATAGGGAACGATGTAGAGCTTGATGTCGAAGCCGGGTCCGCGCTCCTCCATCTCTCCTACGGTTAGATACCGCGTGCGCTCTTCCTTCGAGGGGTCTCCCTCGACAATGCTTTTCAGGGCGTACTTCATGTTACTCCATCCTTCTTAGGGCAATTGGCTTGTCGGTGGTTTCGCCGCCGTGGTCGAAGGTCGCGACCATCTCGTGCCAACATCCCGGGTGCATTCCGCACTCTCTGCGGACGACGCGGACGTAACACTGATGGTAGTAGTCGTATACTGTTACATCGCAGGGGGCGTCGTCGGGGCCCAGCAGCTCAGCGTCCTCCTGCGATACTTCGATAACGTCCATAGTGCGCTCTGGATCGATCGGATTGGTGACTTCGACGGGAAAGCACGGTTTCTCTACCACTATGACTTCGGGATCCGGCATGATGCCTCCTTGGATGGTGTGTTATCACACCTGGCTAGCGGCGGCTTCTGTCAGAGTCAGTACTACGGTGCGACTGAGCTCAGAGCCGCTCTTCATTGGGCAACGCTCGCCTGGCTTGAGCATGGGAACGTAATCCCCGCCCGCGGCTGCGTCGATGGGCTGGGCAAGGCCTAGCTTACATGAATATCCGCTATCGGAGCGCAGCTCGCATTTTGTGCTGCAATACATTAACTCGCCACGCGTAAATACGCGCAGCGTGATCGGCGGCATCACTAGTAGCGGGTCTCTCATGGGTCCTCCTTCGTTAAGCTGGCTTCGCTTTATATATACCGCATTATCGCCGTTATTGTTCTCTCCGCCAATACTCCAGCATTAAGGCACACAGCTGGCGCTGAGATGCGACCGCTTGAGCGTGGTCGTCGTAGTAGCTTAGGGTGCCATATACGATGTCGCCGGCATGTGTCCCGTCGGGGTTGCGTGTTGTGGTCCAGTTTCGCCAATATACTCCTGAGATATTGCCGGCAAGTGACATTCCGCGCTCGCAACGCTCGAAATACGGAGACTGGCGGATTGCCAGTTGCGGTCTCGCGCGCAGTTCATTGTATATGCGGAGGGGGAGAAATACCACATGTTTTGGCATCCCGCGGTATGAAGGGTCTTTGCAAAGCCGTGGGATCCAATCGACAGGCATGGTGTTATCACTCATAGTACTTCCTCCAATACAGCAGCATTAACGCTGATAGCCTGCGTTGTTCTTTAATTGCAAGGTCGTGCTCCCAATACATCATGCCGCTCTGGGGCTCACCCTCCAACTCCAAATCATCGTCCCAGTAGAGTTCCTCGCCGAAAAGGGATATTATGTCATCAGCGGAGTTATAGGGTGGTCGGTTTTCTAGCCTGGGCCTCTGAAGCAGCTCGCATCGTACGCTGCGGGGTAAGCACACCGTCCATACCGTCAATTCAGCGTCGTATAGATCATCCTCGAAGAGTCGCGGGACCCAACTAGAGGGCATATATTTCGTCATGATATCGCCCCCTCACGCCACAGGGCCATAATTAGTCCCATGAGGGCGCGTTGGGTGGCTACGGCGTATTCGTGTTTAGTGAAGGGGTCGGTTGTATAGTCTTGCCCCTCCTGATGTTCCTGCCAGGACACTATGATATGCCTCCATCCCTGATCTCGTGCAGGCAGCGTAACGTAGAGCTGAAAGTCCGAGCGCACCCTGCATGCCTTGAGGGGGCCGGGGCGAACCGCACCTGTGACGCTGTCGGGCAGTGTAACCAACATGCCGTGCTTTAGGCGCGGAATCCATTTCGGGTCAAGATGTTTCATCATGGCCTCCATCCTGTGCGCCATTTAGCCAAGACGAGTGCAAGAGCAGCGCGTTGCGCCGTTATTGCGTTCTGATGCATCCCGAATTGCATCCAGCAAAGTTCCTCGCCCCTCCAAACCCATACGTAGCGGCGCGCGCGCAGATATCCTCTCGATAGCGTCACCAGCACGTCGACGTACGAAGCGCACGCCACGTCGCGAATCTCGATTGCTCTAGTTGTGTCGCCAGGTTGGTCTATGGCCCGGCTGGAGATGGTGACCGCATGAAGGTTACCACGGCGCTCAATCCTCGGAATTAGCTCTGGGTCTATCACTCCGGGCCCCCAGTGTCTCGCCATATACTTAGCATCAGCGCGAGTAACGCGCGTTGCACCTTAATAGCATCTGTGTGGCCTAGTAAGCATATCGCATTGTATCCTCCGTGGCGGTAATGCGTCCAGCCCAACAAAGCCTGCTCTGGGTCTATCATTACCTCGTTCACTTCCGCGGCTGCCCGTGGGGCAGCAGCCCCCCATGCTTCATTGGAAACAGCGCCGGTCGGGTACGGTGAGGGCGGGGTTATAAAATACGTTCCTTGCAACAGCGCGATGGGGCAGCATTTAATAGGGAACTCAAAGACTAGCGCCGAAGGTAGGCATATTAAGGTCCAGAATTCGCCGCGTGGCATTGTGCGTGGTATCCATTCTACAGGCAACAGTGTCATGTATTGTTAACCTCCCTCCACGCTATGCGGGGTATCATGTTTTCCGGCATGTATCTCATGATTTCTTCTCCTGCAAAGTGCGCCACAAAGCCAGCATCAGCGCCAATAGTTTGCGCTGACATGCGATGGCTATGTCTTGATTGATCAATGTGGCGGTGAATTTTATCTGCCTAGGATTATCATCGTTCCAGCGCCATCGCAAACAACGATACATCGCAAGGTGCATGATATCATCTCCTCCGCGGAGCATGCCCGGTAGTTCTACGACGAGGTTTGTCTCCGGGATGACCGCATACATCCTGGGCCTAATGTTAGCTAAAGCTACTACGGCCCCTGCGGAGACGCTTATTGTTGTGCCCATGGGCAGGTGGCGCCCGAGGCGCGGAATCCAATTCGGCGGAAACTCAGCCACGTTCTTCTTCCTTCCTATGATAATGCAAAGCCGCGGCGATTAGTGCCCGCTGCCACTCAATGGCGAAACTATGGCTGTTGGTGTGCCACGTCGTGTTTACGCATGGCGTGATCACCATTTCGGGGTCACGACCGGGGAGGAACAGCTGGATTAGTTTGTGGTCCCGACTGAAGGTGTTTCTTATGTGTGGGGCGATTTTCGTAATGCGGATTGAGTTGTTTGCGCTAATCTCAACCCTAATTATCTCATCCATTTACATACTCCTTTGCGTGAAATGCACGAGCTACACTCATGATCTTTATAACCCATAACGCGGGATATTGGCATTGACCCCCGCGGTCTGCTGCCTATACTAGATATTGCAAATCACTACATGGGAGGACATCAATTGCCCAAATACGGACGAGGTGCAAGCCAGCGTTCTGACTACGTTGAGCTGCTTAATGTCATACAACGCCGATTGCAAGAGCTATTTAATGTCGATGGTAAAACGCGCAAGCTACGTATTGAAAACATAGACGTAGGGAACGTTAACGTCGGCATGGCCCTCGAGGAGCAGCTAGATGCTAAATACTACAACCGCGACTTTACCAACCCTGTCCGTGCCGATTTTGTTTTATATGACAACGACGGCAAGGAAATCGAGCGGCTTAATCAGCGCCTTGTGATGCATCTCCCAGCCCTAACCGAGCGTGGCACCTTCATCATGGGCGGCAAGGAGTATTCCGTTAAGCGCCAGCTAAGGCTTAAGCCGGGCATTTATACTACCGAAGTCTCTGATGGCGTGCAGGCATTTATCAACACCTCCACGCGGCAGAATATGAAGGTTAAGTTCAATCCTGACACCTCGATGTTCTCGCTCCACGTCGGCGCGCGCAAGTTCCCCCTCATGGCCGTATTGGAAATGCTAGGCGTGCCCCGTGAGCAGTTCGTCAAGATGTGGGGCCAGGATATTGTTGATGACAATCACGCCTCTGATAAAACAAAGGCTACGGTGCTGAACAACCTATATGCTACGATGTTCTCCTACGCCCCTCAGGGCGTCCCCGCGGAAGAGAAGATAGCTAATCTAAAAGAAGCTCTTAGCCAAAGCTCTGTCGATCCATGGGTTACTAAGGTTACCGTGGGCCGCGAGGCGGAGTCGCTATCCCCCGAACTACTGTTCCAGGTGAGCAAGAAGATGCTTGATGTCAGCGCGGGACGCGCTAAGCCGGACAGGCGTGATGCGCTTTATTTTAAGGTCCCGCTGGGCATAGACGACATGGTAGATATAGCTATTGGCAAGCAGTCCAACAACATATCCAAGAAGGTCAGATTGCGTCTTGACGACCCCAACAGGGCTATTGAGTCGATAGTGAGTCGTCCGTTGGTTACGCTTGGCGGCACGGTGCGCATGAAGTTCTTGCTTGATGAGCTTTCTAGCACCCCAGAGCAGGTCAACCCATTTGACATCTGGTCTGCCCGCAGGGAGTTCACCGTAATGGGCGAGGGCGGTATTCCGTCAACGCATTCGGTGTCTCCGGAAACGCAGGGCATTGACGACACTTATCTGGGCTTTATCGACCCCATACAGTCGCCCACGGGCGGCAGGGTGGGGCTTAACATGTTCATGGCCCGCGCGGCTGATAAGGACGGCAAGCGCCTAGTTGCTCGCGGGAGAGAGGCTCAGACCGGCAAGCCGGTTAGCTTTTCACCTGAAGAGGCATATGACAAGGTAGTGGCCCTTCCGGGGTCGTTCGAGCTTAAAGACGGCAGGATGATTCCTAAGTCGTTAGTCGTGAAGGCCTTGGTGAGGGGCGAGATCAAAGAAGTCCCGGCTAAGTCTGTGGATTGGACTTATGAAACGCCGGAGGCCACTATTAATCAAGTGATCAACGTGCTGCCATTTCTTAATCACAATTCTCCAGTGCGAGCCAATTACACCGGCAACCAGATGAAGCAGGCCTTGCCGTTGAAGTATCGCGAAGCCCCCCTGGTCAAGTCATTCATCGGCCGCATGGATAATAAGGACCAATACGGCGAAGATGACATGTATGAGTTGACCAACCTGAGGGTCCCTAGCCATCTCGATGGGGCTAAAGTCGTATCTGTGGGCAGCGATTACATCAACGTGCTAACGTCTGATGGCAAGAAGGCCAACTTGCGCTTCTACAACGCCTTCCCTCTGAATGGCACTACGTTTCTAGATTACAAGCCGACGGTTAAACCCGGAGACGTGCTGCGCGATGGCGCTATCTATGCTGAGAATAATTTTAGCAAAGACGGCCAGCTAGCCTTTGGGGTTAACCTTAGGGTGGGGTACTTGCCCTACAAGGGCTTGAACTTCATGGATGGCTTAGTCGTCTCTGAGAGTGCGGCGAAGAAGCTCACTTCGGAGCATATCCACCAGATGCAGCACGGGGTAGCTCGTAGCGACATACTCTCCAAGAAGCGCTTCGTGGCGCACTACCCTGGAAGCTATAACGCTGCGCAGCTAGCAAATCTAGATGATGACGGTGTAGTCCGCGAGGGCGCGATTGTTGAGCCTGGCGATCCCCTGATGCTCAAAATGGGCGAGCGTGCCCTAACTGAGGACGACATCCTGCGCGGCAACATCTCGTCAGTCTTCAAGAACCCACTGACTCGCAATGATCACGCATGGGATCGTGATGTGCCAGGGCGTGTCGTCAAGGTGGTCCGTGGAGACGATTTTGTCAAGGTATGGGTGCGTACTGAAGAGCCGCTTGTGGTGGGAGACAAGGCTTCTACCAGGGCGGGCGCTAAGGGTGTTGTTGTAGCAATCATCCCCGACGACCAAATGCCACACGATGCCTCCGGGCGGCCTTTGGATGTGATACAAAACCCGGCGGCGGTGCCTTCGCGGATGAATATATCGCAGATCCTTGAGACTGCCGCGGGCAAGGTTGCCGAGTATGACGGCAAGCCCTTCAACGCCCCCAACCTACACAGCAAGATCGACGCGTCGGTGTTGAAGGAAGAGCTGCGCAAGCGCGGCTTGTCAGACACCGAGATGTTGTATGATGAAAACAATAAGCCTATTGGCCAGATATATGTCGGCCCGCAGTATTTTACTAAACAGAAGCAGCAGTCGTTTAAGGCGCTGCGCGCTAGGAGCAGAGAGGATCCATACGAACTAGCCTCACGCCGGCCGCACAAGGGGCCTAAGCAGGACCTGTTGGGCCTGTTCTCAATGCTGAGCCATGGCGCTAGCAATGTGCTAAAAGAAACCGCCACATTTAAGAGCGAGTGGAATGACGACTACTGGCGCGCGCTAGAGATGGGTCAACCCGTCCCGGCGCCCAAGACTACTTTCGCGTATAATCAGCTCATTAATATGCTTAAGGGGGCGGGGATTAACATCCGCGAGGAGGGCCCCGACCTGCGCCTAGTCCCCCTGACCGATCGAGACGTGCTAAAAATGTCCGGCGGAGAAGTCCCCGATCCAGGACGCGTCGTGCGCATAGGCGAGCCTGGCTCGCATGAGTTCCTCGCCCCTCAGCCTGGAGGGCTATACGATCGACAGATCTTCGGCGGGATGTCTGGGACTAAGTGGGGGCATATTTCGCTGGCTGATGGCTTCCCCAATCCGATGTATGAAGACGCGATACGATCTTTGCTCGATCTTAGCAAGCAGCAATTCATGGGCCTCGTTTCTGGCCGGCTAGGCATAGATAGCGAGGATAATATCAAGCCATACGGCCCTGGCGTTATGATAGGCGGCAATGCCATGGCTAGGCTGCTTAGCAAGATAGATCGTGACGATACCATTAAGCAGCTAGTCCCGCAGATCAAGACACTAAGGGGGGCTTCAAGGGATAAGGCTGTCAAGAAGCTCAAGTTTCTAGCGGGACTCAAGCGCGCTGGGATGCAGCCCACTGATTACATGATGAGCAAGCTCCCCGTTTTGCCCCCAGCTTACCGGCCGGTTTATATGACTAAGGACGACAAGCTGCGCGTGAGCGACTTGACTGTTTTCTATCAAAACATAGGGCGTATCAACAACTCGCTCAAGGACATGAGGGGGTTGCCGCGCCGGTGGATGTATTCTCTCCGAGAGGATGCATACAAGGCTATAGGCCAACTGCAAGGCGTGGAGAAGGGTGACGCAAGCCGGGCTAGGATGGCAAAGGGTATTCTGGGATATCTTAAGGGCGATACTCCGCGGACGGGATATTTCCAGAGCAAGATGCTAGCTAAGCGTCAAGCTCTGGGCGGGCGCGCAGTCATCATGGGCGATCCCAAGCTCGACATGGATGAGATTAGGCTGCCTGAAGAGATTGCGTGGACGATATACCGCCCCTTCATCATCAAGCGTCTAGTACAAAACGGCATGCCGGCGCTGAGAGCTAAAACGCTAACCGACAATCGCAGCAAGGTTGCGGAAGACGCTCTCGATCAGGAGATGGCGGAGCGGCCCCTCATCCTCAGCCGCGACCCTAAGCTGCATAAATATAACTACTTAGCCTTTAACGCCAAGAAGTATCCCGGCACGGCTATTTATCTACCTCCATTGGTGACTAAGGGCTTCAACGCCGACTTCGACGGCGACCAAATGTCGGTCACCGTTCCGGTTACTCCCGCGGCAGTGCGTGAGGCCAAGACCAAGATGCGGCCTTCGCAGAACGTGATCAAATACGGGCCGGACAGTGTTCTAGTTAAGCCGGAAGAGGACACCATCGCGGGACTATATCGTGCATCCATGGCGGGTGACGCAAGGCCGAGCAAACGCTACAATAACTTCTCCGACGCACTCGAGGCGTTTAGGGCTGACGAGATAGGGCTGACGGATATGGTTGCGGTGGGAAATCAAATCACCTCGCCAGCTAGGATTATGATCAACGAAAAGCTCCCCGAGGGGTTCCGCAATTACGACACCGTGTGGAGTGACAAGGCGCTGGTCGCAACCCTTAATCGCATCGCTGACGAAAGCCCGCAGGATTACAAGGCCACAGTACAGGGCCTTAAGGATTTGGGCGACATGCTCAGCTACAAGACTGCGATTTCCTATAAGCTAGACGATTTCATTCCCATCAAGAACAAGACCGAGATCAACTCCTTACCTACCATGGGGCAACCACCGGCTAATTTTAATGAAATCCGTGAGCGTGTAATAAACAAGCTCAAGGAGGTAACGGATCCAAAATCCGCCATGGCGGTGTTGGCTGATTCGGGTGCTAAGGGGAGTTGGAGCAATGTGCTTCAGATATTGTATTCCCCCATCTATTCTACGGGTTTCCAGGGCAAGGCCTATCCGCAGCTATTGCGCACTGGCTATGGCGAGGGCATGGACTTCCCTGACTATTGGACTGCCGCCAAGGGGTCTAGGGTTAGCGAGATGGGCAAGACTATCGAGGTGAGGGATCCGGGATACTTTGGCAAGCAGCTAACCAGAGCGGCCCTGGGCGTGACCGTACGTCCAGGCAAGCCTGCTGTGGTTTCTGGTATTGACTATGAGGTGTCACATCCCACAGTGCTCTATCGCTATCTTGCTAAGGATGCCATTGCCCCTAATGGGATGGTTATCGGCAGGGCTGGTCAACCGGTGACGCAAGACATGGTGGTGGCTGCTCAGAAGGCGGGGTTGAAGCAGTTCAACGTGCGCTCTCCGCTTACCACATCAGCCCCCGAGGGGTTATATGCGGAAGACTTCGGGAGGCTCCCTGGTGCGGATAAGCCTGCTGTTGGAACCAACATGGGCGCCATTTCCGCACAGACCCTCAGCGAGCCGGCGACGCAACTGGTGTTGAAGTCGTTCCACCAAGCAGGAGCTGCAGGGGCGTCTAAGAAGATAGAGGGTTTGTATATGATATGGCCCCTACTCAACGGGAGAGCGCCTGCTGGGCAGAAGGCAGCCATGGCTCCGCGCGATGGGGTGATCAAGTCTATCAACACTCTCAAATCCGGAACGAGGATCTTGACCATGGATAATGGGCAAGAGATAGTGGCAAGCCCCGGATTGGACTTGTACGTCAAGGCGGGAGATGCCGTCAAGCGGGGTCAGCAGTTGCAGGATGGGTATATGGACCCGCAGGAGATGCTGAAGTATCGTGGGCTGCGCGAACTTCAGCGTTATCTGGTAGAGCAGATATCTACGGCCTATGGCAAGACCGCGCCCGACAATCGTTACATTGAAGTGCTTGTCGGGGCCCTTACTCGTTTTGCTAAAATAGAAGATCCCGGTGACGCCGATGACTTCGTGTATGGAGATGTTGTTGCGGCAAATAAGCTTGCGGCGATGAACAATCAACTTAAGGCCGCCGGGATGAAGCCGATCGTCTACAAACCGGTGTTTGCCGGCATGGATCAGCACTTACAGCAGCTAGAGCCTGACTGGGCCATGAAGATGCTAGGTGGCGACCTAGTACGTCAGATGAGGCGTGCCGCCGCGACGGGAGCTACCAGCAGTAGACGTGGGGCTAATCCCATTATGCCATTCCTGTACGGCATCAACTTCGGCGATACGCTTGAGGAAACGGGAGAGTATTAATGCAAATCAACACTCTTAGGCCGTCTCATAGATTTGTCCTACGTGCGCTAATAAGCGTACAGAAGCCTGCGCGTGTGATAGAATTCGGGGCCGGCCTTAATAGCACGCAAATGCTGCACGAGCTAGCTCCGTCTTTTACGTCATACGAAAGCGACCCGGAATGGCTTGATAAGATTAAGACTGAAGTCCCCGGAGTAGACATCCGGCCGCTGCCGCTGGATGTAGCGTCGTATCGTATCTATCCATAAAGAATGCGGCAGGGGACTGTCGCCTTTAGGCGACACGGGGAATACCGCGTCATGCGAAGCAGGACTGATCCCCGCCCCCGCCTTCCTCCTTCCTTTCGTTAGTTAGTTGACACAAACCTAATAGTGTGCTATACTTAGGGTATGGCACAGGCACGCTACCGGCGCAGTCCAGGCTGCGTCTACAACCTTCACCTGCACTTTGTATGGTGCCCGAAATACCGGCGCAAGGTATTGGTGGGCAAGGTTGCCGAACGCCTAGAAGCCCTGCTGCGCGAGAAGGCAGCGGCGTTGGACGTGGAAGTGGAAGGGCTGGAGATCATGCCCGACCACGTTCACTTCTTCGTCTCCGTGCCGCCTACAGACGCGCCGCAACACTACGCCAATCAGTTCAAGGGCTACACCTCCCGCGTCTTGCGGCAGGAGTTCGCCCACCTTCGCACCGGGCTTCCCTGCCTTTGGTCGCGCTCCTACTACGTCGGCGCGGCGGGGCACGTCTCCGTAGACGTGATCCAACGCTACGTCGCCTTGCAGAAGGAGCGTGAGTAGATGCGCCGCGCCTTCAAGTACCGGCTCTACCCAACGCGAGAGCAAGAGGCGGCGCTGGCCGCGATGCTGGAAACGCATCGCAGGCTGTACAATAGCGCCTTGGAACAACGCAAGAACACCTACGAGCAGGAGCAACGGTCTGTCTCCTACAAAGAGCAGTCTGGCTTGCTGAAGGGCAGACGGTTGGAAGATCCCTTCCTGGCGCAGACGAACTTCTCTTCCTGCCAAGCCACCCTGCGCCGACTGGACAAGGCGTTCCAGGCGTTCTTTCGCCGCGTGAAGGCGGGAGAGAAGCCCGGTTTTCCACGCTTCAAGGGGCGCAACCGCTTTGACACGGTGGAGTTCCCCTCCTACGGCGACGGCTGCAAGTTCGACGGTGGCAAGGTCTACTTCCAGCACATCGGCTGGCTGAAGGTGAAACTGCACCGCCCGGTTGACGGCAAGATCAAAACTCTCTCCTTCACGCGGGAACCGGACGGCTGGCACGTCGTCTTCTCCTGCGAACTGCCAGACCCCGAGGTGGAAGCATCCACCCTCCCCGCTGTCGGCATAGACCTGGGGCTGAAGGCGTTCCTGGTGACGTCTGACGGCGAGAGCATCGAACCACCGAAGTTCTACCGGAAGGCGCAGGCCAAACTGCGGCGGGCGCAGCGCCACGTTGCCCGCTGCAAGAAGGGCAGCAACCGCCGTCGCAAGGCGGTCAAGCGCGTGGCGAAGTTGCATCAGCACGTCGCCAACCAGCGCAAGGACTTCCACCACAAGACCGCGCTGGCGTTGGTGCAGACGCACGGCGTCATCGCGGTTGAAGACCTGAACATCAAGGGCATCGCCCGAACCCGGTTGGCAAAGTCTACGCATGACGCGGCCTGGGGCGCGTTCCTGGCGATTCTGCAATACAAAGCGGCAGAGGCTGGTGTTGCAGTGGTCGCCGTGGATCCCAGAAACACGACGCAGGCGTGTAGCAGGTGCGGGGCACTTCCCGACACGCCGAAGACTTTGGCAGACCGTGAACATAACTGTCCTCACTGCGGCTTCGTAGCGGATCGCGATCACAACGCCGCTGTGAACATCCTACTCCGTGGACTGCGGAGTCAGACGCTAACCGAGCCGTTGGGCGCGGTTGTCTGAGAAGCCTGCGCCTTTAGGCGCGGGAGTGGTCACTTCGCAAGATACGCGCCTGACTCTTTGACAGGCTAGGCTAGATGCTATACTAAGATAGCTAACCAGGAGGTCGTCCTATGATGTTAGAGGCTCTAAGAGATAACCTGAAAACTGCAGCAATTAATCCGCGTATGCTTATGGCTTTGTTGGGGGTAGGTGGCCTCGGTGCATTGGCCGCCTGGGGCATACCTAAGGCGCAATCTGCAGCTCAGGGCTGGAATACCAACATAGGCGGGCGTAATAGGGCGATGCAGGGCTATATGAACAACATGATGCAACCAACTGGAGCTCAGCCCATGGGTATGACCAACTTCCTGGGCCCGCTGCGTCAGCAGGCTAATCTAACGATGGGCGGACAGTAATGTCGCAATTGGCGGCGATGCTCAAGGAGGCCGCACTGCCCAAGCATGATCCGAAAGCAGCGCAGACTGTGGGTAAATTCCTGAGTCAGAGATGGCAGCGGGCACGCTACCCGCTGATCGCGCTGTTGAGTGTTTTCGGAGCATCTAGGCTGGGGAAATATTTAGGCAATAACGCGTTGAACTACAACTTCCCAGAGCGCGCTAGGGAGATGGCGGCCAGTGGGTCAGCTTGAGCATCTTCTGACTAAGCAAGCCGCTAACGTTGCGCAAGAGTCTTATGCCAACTTTATCAGTGGCTTGAAGTACAAGCCCAACGTGGCACATGCCGTGTCGGCGGGATTGGCCGGCTTAGGTCTTTGGGCGTTGCTGAGAGACTCTAAGCGCAAGCGGCGCGAATCTAACTGGGCTGAGACGCTTGAAGAGCTAGCCAACACCCCGCTGGGCGAATTGCGTGGGGAATTGGCCGAGCGGGCTAAAAATCTAGGCTCGCTAAGCGTTGCAGACCTAGCCTTGGCGTTGGGCGGTGGGGCAATTTGACAAAGGCGATGCTCGTCTATACTGATATATGCAAAGGAGAGAGTCATGGATCTAATACAGCGTGAATTAACCAAACTGGCAACAGCCGCCGTCATCGTAGATGAGGTGGTAAAGGCCGCGCAGACACAGGACGGCATGGCTAAAGAGGCTAAAATGAAGCCAGGCCTGATAGCGCTTTTGGCTGCCCTCGGCCTGGCCGGCGCTGGCGCAGGAGCCTATGCTGGCGGAGCGTTCGATCGCGAGAAGCTACCGCGCCCCGGCGCTGGCGCAGGAGCCTATGCTGGCGGAGCGTTCGATCGCGAGAAGCTACCGCGCCCCGACGACATCAGGAAGGGCAATCGCGGAGGCACGCTTACTCCCCTGCGACATGCAATGGCCCGAGCAATGCGCCCCACCCCCGTGGAGTCTGCGGAGTCATTGCGTGCCAAGGCGGAGGCGGATAAGGCATCTAACCCGTACAATCCTCCCGTAAGGCCTAACCGCGGCATTGCCGAAATGCAGCGCAGGTATGCTGAAGAGGCAGAGAGAATCAGAGCGCGGGCTGCTGAAGAGGCAGAGAGAATCAGAGCGCAGGCTGACGCAATCCGCGCGCGCCGTGAAGCCGACGCTGCACTCCAGGCAGCTCGCCGTGAAGCGGTAGAGGCGCTACGCAATGCGCGCATGGAACTAAAGAGAGCGTACTAACCCCAAGGAGAGAGACATGGATCTAGTACAGAGGGAATTGACCAAGCTGGCAACGGCTGCAGTGATCGTTGATGAGATGTCCAAGGCTGCCCAGGTACAGGATGGTATGGCCAAGCAGGCCAAGATGAAGCCGGGGCTCATTGCGCTGCTTGCGGCTCTGGGGCTGACTGGGGCTGCGGGTGGGGCTTATGCTGCTGGGGCGTTCGGCGGCGGTGGTCCAGATGCGGCCGAACTAGAGCGAAGACGCATAAAGAACATTAGCGATACTCCTAAGGGGAGGAGAACTTGGAACATCGCGGCTCGCAACGCCCGAGCCTACCGCGACGCCGTCATAAACGCCATCTTCAGCGACGCCCACGCCCCAGAGCCTAAACCCAAAGAGACAATACGCGCGGCACGTTATGCAGCTGGTGGGGCCGCTCGCGACGCTAGGGAGTTCTCCAACACTCTAACCGACAATATCAACAGGCTGTTGGGTCGATAACGGAAACCAATGCCCTATAGCGACCTGACCAAAACCGCCTCTGGGCGCTCTGCGCTGGCAATGATACTCGCTGCTTTGGCGGGCTTTGCCGGCGGCAGAGTGCTCGGCGATTCTCGCCTGCGTGGCGATATCGGGCAGGGCATGCAGTCGTTTTATCGCAACGACATTGCCCCGCTGGCGCGGTCAGGCGGTGCTGCGATATCAGATTGGTATCGCCAGGATCTCAGACCTGCATTGCGCAGTGGCGGCAATCGCGCGGTTGACTGGTACAATCAAGCCATTGCCCCACGCATAGATCCCGCAATCGGGCGTGTGCGCAATTGGGCTGAGCGTGAGATAATCCCACGAGCTAATGCTACGTGGACAACAATCCAGGAAGCCCGAGGCAGAGCATTCGGGCGCTAACTGAAGACCAGGCACAGTCGGAGGGGGAGGCGCGAGCTTCCCCCTTTGACGTTAGCGCTGATGTGTCATACTAACTAGGAGCACTCACTGGAGGCCGTATGCCCGTTTCGATATCAGTACTGCCAGCCCCGGGTAACGTTCAGGCGGACAGGGAGCCTGGGGGCTCGCTGCCGCCGGCGACGTATTACTACACTGTCGTGGCGGTCTATCAGCGTGCGGCTGCCGTCGTTTACTCCAATCAATTCAGCATCCCTAGCGCTGAAGTGAATGCCACTACCAACATCGACAAGGCGTCGGTAAGGCTCCAGTGGAGCCAGGTCCCGGGGGCGAACAACTACCTGATCTATCGCTCGACTTCTCCCGGGGTGGTCGACCCCATGGAGGGGGATAACTGCCTGGGCTTTGCCGGCAACACCAACAGCTACACCGATACTGGCGCTACGGCCCTAATACGGGTGGTATGGTATCCCTGGGGATTGCCAAAGGTTACCGTGACGGGTGGTACGGAGGCGGCGCCGAATACCGAGGCTGATATCTACGCTGCATTTGAGAGTTCGGGGCTGTCTGACAAGCTTTTCAACCGCCATTTCGACAGGTATGGCGTGCCGGATCAGTACTACTTCGAGTGCTATCTACACATCGACGGCGCGTTGAGGTTTCAGAAAGGCACGCAGATATCGCTGTTGCGGCTGCTGGGAGTCGACGACGAACGCTATCTTCTTGATGGGCTATCTCACCTGGGACGACGACGCTACACCGGAGGAGCGCGAGCAGGCTGTCGCGGAGGCGGAGAGTTCCGCGGGCAGCGAGCCGGCTGCCGAAGACGGCGGCCCCGCGGATCCCCCGGCCGCCCCGACGGGCCCCTGGGTCGACGACTAACCCAACTACGGTGCTCCAGAAGGAACCGATATATGAAGTGGGACTGAACTGGCAGGGCTGGAGTTGAG
>Ga0208196_1002135_pt1 | contig 19024 bp, 22 predicted proteins | sample AD_JPNNA7_MetaG_FD_184443 | JGI IMG/M metagenome (GOLD analysis project Ga0208196, IMG submission 184443) | Active sludge microbial communities of municipal wastewater-treating anaerobic digesters from Japan - AD_JPNNA7_MetaG (SPAdes) (version 2) | ecosystem: Engineered > Bioreactor > Anaerobic...
AAGTTCGGGCATGAAAGCTCCTTTACCTAGCCGACTAATTGTTTTGTCAATTTGCCCAGAATTTCTGTTAAGCCTGCAGCAAACTCTTTGAACGAACCATACTGGGCCAGCAGGGTTTCGTTTTCCAATACGTCTTTACGGCACAAAATCTGAAGATCGGTCATGGAAACTTTACCTGAACCGCGCGAGCCCAACCCGCCCAGATAGTCATCCTGAAGCAGTTGCATCCCTTCCACCAGCGTTGCCAGCCGCGCAATATCTTTCTGCGGGTCACAATCGTCACCACTGTAAATGCTGAAAACGATTTCTGCCGGTCCAAAGATGGTTCCAGCCGGCACGCGCTCCATCTGGCGGGGGTTTGCCGCAGAAGTCACCCGGTCAATCGAGACCTCGGTTTTGACTTCAGTATAAGGTAGATCGGTGTGTGCCTCGTTTTCGAGTTTTTGGGCGCTGTCATCTGTCATTTGTACATCGCGAACAACCAGCCGTGTGGGTGTTGCAAAATCCCGCTCACCTGGCACACCAAACACCTGGCAGACATCACACTGGAGAAAATCTTCCCGTGCCTTGGCAATCAATTCTGGGCCGCGAGCATTGGCTCCGCAGGAGTGGATGCGTCCCTGCCCAATCGGTTGGTTTTGCTCCAGGCCGCGATATTTCTCCAACAGGCTGCGCATCTTGCCGCGCAGCGACGATCCTGGAATGTAAGGCCGATTGGTCAGGCGATCGCGAATGACGGTTTTATCAACCCCGCCAATTTCAATACCAGTGTCAGATCCGCCAATGTGCAGTCCGGTTTCAGCCTTGATATTAAAGCGGATAAAAACCCGCCCAACTAATTTAATACGTGAAAGTTCCATCGGTTCCTCCTTGTTGAATGACTTAGAATCCGCCGTATGATTTGTGATAGGCCAAAATGGCCTCAAAAAACTCAACAAAACGATCAAATCGTTCTTTTTGCTTTTCTGGCGTCCCGGTAATCACCGCATCCATTGCCGGGAGCAACGCCTCAACCAGAGTCCTGACTCCTTGTCCGCGCTCACGGCGAACCCGATAAGCCATTTTGGGTTTGAGCAGAATAAATCGCCGCATTGCTCTATTTTCCTGTCCTTTAATGGACCATATTGCCTGAATCTGACGTACTTCACCGAACAGAGAGCGGATTTGAGAGGTGGTCAATCCAACCTCTTTTAGCTCGCGCCCCAGGTTGTCAGCAATGCTCACCATCAATTCTGCACTGCCGCCATCGGTGATGATTTTTTCCAGGTCTGATTTACTGTAGTTTGGCATGGTATCCTCCTAACCTATGGGTTTATTCTGAAACTATACAGGTTTCAATATCCTGAATCAGGTGATCAACTTGCATTCGGAAATCGTCAGTCATGTTTTTATAATCCTTCTCAATTTCGAAAAAATTACTTCTCCGGCGTGTAAGAATGTGATGCGCTGCAAAATATTGCTTGGTTAGGTTTGTTTGAAAGCGAAACAAGCCAATTTCCTTTTCTACTTCTCGGAAAATGCCAATGCTTAATATCCAGTTGAGAGCCTTGTACGATTTCCTTTTATAAACACTTGGTAGATCCTCTCTTTGGAATGTTTTATGGCGGCCATTAGTTTTAACCGCGAAAGGCCCAATTTGCTCCCACCATCTAGCAATATCCTCTTCAAAATGGCGTTTACATTCTCGGGTTCCAAGATCAGAATAAATAAAATATAGAAGTCTGCCAATTAACGGCAAGTGCTCCCCTTTTTCCTCTACTTGGTATTTATCTTCTCCGGGAATTAGTAATATTTGTGAGGTATCTGCACCATCAGAAGGATTATTTGATTGCGAGACAATAATATCATCATGTGTTACGTTTATTGACGATTCGGGTAACAGTGAGTTTGTAATATTTACTGGTAACTTTTCTATTGTTTGGTCAGTAGAATTAATACTTCCATGCTCAATATTTTGTTCATCAACAGTACGATTTGTATTAGAGGGAATAATGGCTTCGGTTTCGCGAACATTTGTCTCGGATTCATCTTTGAAAGATGATGGGGTATCGATAATGGTATCTACTAGCTCCTGAAGAACTCCCGATAAACAGAGCGGAGTGGTAAGCAGATGGCATAATTCTTCATTTTCACTTATGTATTTCAATAATTTATCAAGTTTGTCTTTTGATAAATCAGTGCCCGTAACTTGGCGCAGTAATAGCTGTTCTACCTGTGCAAGATTGAATAATGGTATCTCTATTAATTTCCCATCTAATCTGCCCCAGTCTTGGTTTGCGCAATTAGGCCTTGTCGTTAAGAGAATTTTTATATTTGAGTAACTATGGATAATTTCCGACAATTTCGAGAGTAGTTTTTCTCTTGCTGTGGGTGTCCCCAGCTCGTCGAATCCGTCTAATACGATGACCCAATTGATTAGAGGATTACTGACTAACTCGGTGATTTTTGACGCACTCGCAAAACCTTTTTGAGGGACCATTACACCTATTGCTTGACATAATGTCTTTATTAACGAATTAATACGAGTACAACTGGTTCCACATAACGAGAAATAGAAAGGTATCCAAATTCCTCTAGGTAATATGTATTCCTCGTTATTTATTAATTCATTAATTATTTGTATTGAATCTGAAATGATTTTTTTCAGAGACCTTATCATTAATACGGATTTGCCCGTTCCTGCTTCTCCGACTAATGTTAACAATCGAGAATAGTCGTCTTTTAAAAATTCATCAACTAATTCAAATATATTCTGCCCGGTAGGGAAAATTGGCTCAATATATTTATTAGGATTTACCATTCTTTCTTTTGTTATTTTTTGTTCTAATGTTTCAAGGTATGTTAACCAGTCGGAGGGAAGCATGAATGGACACTCTTCATGGCTGTACGGCCAAAAAATTAATCGGTTGAGTTCTTTTCTTTCTAAGGGTTTAATTTTTCGTTTGCTTTCGCCAAACCGGATGTATTCATCTCCTTTGTGTAATCCCAGAGATTCAGAGGTGCGGGAAACTTTGAAAGCTTTATCTGTCGATGGGTAAATTTTTATATATGCTAGTTTTTTACCGGTTATGGGATCACGGCCATGCTCAAACTCCCAATTAATAAATGGGGTTATATACTCTGTAATAATATTTGAAATTGCTGCTTTGATATATTCCCATACATTACATTCATGCTCTATCTCAGCTAATTTTGCTCTTTGGGTATATTCTGCATAGTAATAATCCCACATAACGGATATACCAGTTAAATTGTGGGGATCATCGTTATCTATGCCCAGTAGCATATATGCTGGGCGTCCAAGCATGCGGGCTGTATTGCCAAATGCTATGATATCTATAATAAATTCCCGTTTACCTTTAGGTTGCCATAGCCTAACTATTAATTTTCTATCGCGTAAAGGCGCTTCTTCAAAATATTCTTCTCTTGTAAATAACTCTATATTGAAGTTAGTTGAATTCGCCATACCCCAACCTCCAAAAATTGAAATTATTACCGCAATTTCAATTCTGCCCAGCGGGCAGCCAGGCCAATCCATTCAATACTGCTGAAATTACTGTTTTTTAACTCATCCCGCAGGTCAATCAGGCTTTTACTGAATGCTTGGTTTTGCCGCGCCATGCGCGTCAATGTATAGAAGCTCAACCAGTTCCACGGGCCCCAGAGGGTTTGCGTTTGACCACTGCGATTTCGACTGGCACCTTTACGCTCCCGATCTTCTTTGGCTTCTTCGTACCGTTCAGCCAGCATTGTCAGCCGGCGCACCAGTGGGGTTTGCAGAGCGGCAGGAAATTCATCAATGATCCGATGGTAGAAAGCGTGAGCTGTCTCAATACCGGTTGACGTACAGTTCTCCAGCCCAAACTGGTTCCAGGGCAGCGTTTTTCCCAGGAAGCAGAAAGCATTTTTGCCGGGTAATGCTTTTGCCTGAGCTTCGGTCTGGCTGGCGTCTTGAGCCGCCTGTGAGAGGGGATATTTGCCCCCAATCAGTACCATGCCGCCGCTCAGGTGAATTGCTGGATGCCCGCCGGTATATTGATCCAGCGCCACTCGAATTTCGCGCGCCAGTTCCACAACCGCATCCCAGGCACCCACAAAGAACAGGTCATCGCCTCCAGAGTAAATGGAATAGACCTTATTTTTATAGGCTTCCTGTTCTGCAAGGGTTTCAATATAGCCCTCAAAAAACAGGCTGAAGGCAAAGCTGAGTGAAGCCAGGCGTGACAGTGTTCGATTGGCTTCTGGAAATCCCATGGAAAACAGCATACCCATGCTGTCGGCGTCCATTCGTAGCACGCCCAACCGCTGGATGCCATTCGAACGGCCTTCCATATCCTCAAAATTAGCAACCTCACCCTTATCATTTATGGGCGTTACATTTACCAGCAATTTGCGGCCGATCACCAGATTGGGCTTAGGGGCGGGTGGGGTTGAATCATCCAGCATCAGCATCAAACTGCGATGAGTAGAATTTAACTGTGGTGCTGTATCGAATATTTTAAGTTCAAAACCAAGCAACTGCAAAGTTGCCTGCCATTCTTGAGGCTGCGCAGATTTGTGTAATGTCGGTATAGGCGGAAGGTTTTCTGCTGAAGTGATAAGGAAATATTTTGCCTTACGCAGATTTTTACCCAGTTCTTCATAACCCAGGCAAGCCGGGCATTTCCGTGTCTCATCTTGATTTTCTGGTTGAGATTCCCCATGAAACTCAAGATTACAAACCTGGCACAAATCCTGTTCCAGCCCTCCTTTGCCTTGAGGTTGGAAAATTACGCTAAGTTCAGAGCCCATTTCAGAGAAACGTTTCTGTTTTTTTGTTGCCAGGTTTTCACTTAACTGCCCCCATTGTTGCCCCATTCGACCATCAAAGAAATCCTTCTCCTGGAGGGGTTGATAAGCAATCGCCAGGTACAGCGCAGCGCCATGCTGGTTGAACAGAATGTGGCTGATATCTGCCTGAATTTGCTGTAGTTTATCGGCATCGCTGGGTCGGACTAAAAGGTAAAATCCCCCCCCGCCACTGTAGATTAGATTGGTGATCGGCAGTTCCAAACGCCGCAGGATATAACGTGGTAGTAGATCACAGACCAACTGCAGGTAAAATGACCTTCCACGAAGCGCGCTGGCGGCACCCTTAGATGAAATGGTGTAAATAAAATCCTGAATGCCGCTGATATCACCGCCCACCAGTAGGGCTGTGGATTGGCCTGCGTTGCTGGAGCTTGCCAAAATAGCTGCCAGAGCCGCTGTCATCCGGCTTTGGTCATAAAGACTTACATCGTACCGTGAACCACAATTCTTTACCGGCAGGCACCAGGCATAGCGCTGCAATAGGTTGAGTACGTTTTCCAAATAGGTTTCTGCTGGCACTTCTGGCAGGGGCGCACAGTTTTCATTGAGTTGATCAAATGCTTTACCAAAGGCTGCATATAAGCGTTGGATGTTTTCTGAAGAGGGCGAATCAGTAGGGAAAATAGCCGAGCTGTCTGAAACGTTTAGGGGGTATGCTGGTGTGAAAAGACGAGATGGAAGTTCCTGCCCATCCAATTTAATGGATTCAAAAATATTGGTTTTGTGGTTTTGCGGAGCAGACGACTTATTCTTTTGACGCTCTCCAGACGCAAGCTCGGCAGCCTTCTCGACAATTTCCAGGAGGCTTTGGTTTGAGAGAAGCTCACTGCTATATCTGTTTGGAGCCAGGTTGAGTTGAATATTGTTATTGATTTGATGCAGCAAACTGGCCAGCGCTATTTTTAGAATCCGATCTTCCATACAACCTCCTTCTCAAGATGAACCATGCCCGGGGGTTTGTTGGTAGCAGTCCCCTGCTGCTCTGCCCCCGGGCCGCCATTTCTGAGATTATTGTAAGGCGGTGCGGGGGGAGTGTCATGCCAATAAATTCTGAACTTTCTCACAATTTATTCGGATGACAGATCAAATTTCGTATGTTAAACTTCTTCCAGGCTATGAATAAAGGGACCAAAGTGTTGGCGCAAAAATTGGGTGTCAATCAGGGCGGCATCATCTTCCCAGACTGCCTGGCATTGCTGTATGATGTTGCCGCGATGAGTGTCCAGCGTGCTGATGGCTACATTCAACTGCCTTGCAGCTTGCACGCGGTTCAAACCGCTAACCAGTACCCTCAATACTTCCTTCTGGCGCTGCGTCAGTGCCTGCCAGACCCGCTCACATTGTGCGCGTTCAGCGGTACTCTGCCAGCCAAGCTCACTTTCCCGCTGCTCTTGTGGCGAACGATCCAGCAATGGACGCAAGCCAGGAAAATAGGCCGCCCAGGGCACAAAGGGAACCGGGATCAACGAGACACCACCTGTTGGAGGAACGTGCATCATCTGGCCATTTTTCGCCTGTTCCGTCAACTCGGGGGTTGTATAAATATGCCAAAGCCGGTCCATTGGGCTCAAAAAGCGCATTGCCGTTTCCAGCGCAATCAGAGCAATAATTCGCCGTCCACCACTCAAGCTCAGATGAATATGCTGTTCTTGTTCCTTCAGATCCCCCAACAACTGTTGGAATACATTGTGGATGACTTCTACCTGACGTGGCGTCATCGCTTCAGCCTGATCAGGGTCATTCCCTAAGTGGAGAGGAACACTGCGCAAATGGCAGGGACGCCCGGCATACTCATCGGCAATAAACTCCCCCATCAACTGACGATATGCCTGCTGGTACCGTGGGCTGGCTGCCGGATAGACTACTACAACCTGGCGAATGTCCTCGCCGCGTTGCAGCAAAAGATCAAGCGTAAAGGTTATAATTTGTGGTTGTCCACCCAGGGTGGCGATGAGCGTTGTGTTGTCAGCCATAGGTCCTTTAATCTCAAATCATGAGAATCAACCTTTTGCCAGCCATTGTTCTTGCCGGCCCGCCCCACAGCGGGAAATCTGTTTTGGCTTATCTACTCACTCAACGGTTGACTGAAGCAGGTGTGGCACACTACTTGCTGCGGGCAGTTCCCGACGGAGAAGGCAACTGGTTCTTTAAGGGCGAGGCAACAACAGTCCGAGCATTAAGGCTGCGCCATAAAGTCGGTTATTCAACCGGCTTTGTTAACCACATGTGTAAGGTTATTAATCAACGCACGCTGCCTTTGCTTGTGGATGTCGGCGGATTTCCCACATCAAATCAATTGTGCATACTCCAAGCCTGCACCCATTCTATACTTTTATTTCGAACAGTGCAAGAGCAACAGGTCTGGGAAAAACAACTCAGCGGATTGGGCCTTCTCCCATTAGCGATATTGCAATCTAACCAGGAGGGGATTAATCTCCTTGATACAGTTCAGCCCATCATCACTGGCAGCATCAGTGGCCTGGAGCGTGACCAGGCAATCCGGTCAACTGGTGAGGTTGTGGATTTATTGGCGCAGCGAATAGCGGGTATTTTTCGCTATGAACGCGAATATTTTGAAAAGATTCACTTTCAGAACGCTCCGCTACCTGTTGTAACCGAGGAGCAACTGGCCCGACAAATCAATATTCCTATTACCGAAAAAATAACCTGGTCCGCCCAGGATTTGTCCAAGATAACACCAGGAGCTTTTAGCGTTGAGGGGTGTGCGCTGTATGGCCGAGGCCCCGTCTGGCTGTCAGCGGCGGTTGCCGCAAAAATCCATCCCTGGCCATTTGCCATATTCGACATTCGTTATGGGTGGATATCCATCCCTGATCATCTCACTACAACCCCAAACGAGAACATTGAATACCAGATTCAACATTCTGGGAACGTCATTCAAGTTGAAGCCCGACTTCCTTATGGATTCTTTGAACCCGAAGACTTTTATGTCCCACAGATTCCTTCTGGCTGTGGCGTTGTGTTTAGCGGAACACTCCCCCGTTGGGCCTATGCAATTTTAACGCGTCATGCAATACCGCATAGCCGCTGGGTGGGCATATTTGATCCAGCCCTAAAGGCCGCCGTCATCGTTTTTAGCCAGGATCCCGCGATGCGAGTAGGTGATACTTGTGATAAATTGTCGGGGGGCTATGAGTGATATGATCTTCTGCGAGGTGATTAATCCTTAGTTGTCACCTTTGAGTATTGCTCTTTTTTGCACTCTAGTTAATCCACTAAGGCAAGAGGTTGCCGCCAGATGGGCGGCAACCTCTTGTTCTGATTAAAGGTCCAGCATCAGGTCTGGAAGATCAAAATCCTCTTCAACCATTTGGAAATTATTGGTCGTGCTTTGTACACCATTACGCATGGCTTCACGCACCAGGGGCGCCAGGGCCCGGTGTGGTGCATTTTGTACCAGTTCAATCAAGGCATCATCCCGCCCTGGTTTGAGCGTCAGGTGCACCAGCAGGTGAACCGTTCCATCCGAGCGTTTATAGATTGCCATCGCTGCCACCATCCTTTCGTTGCATCATAATGGCATACTTCCATAAGCCAATGGCATTTGCCATTACCATATCCGCCGGGGTGAATACTGCTGCCCCATGCGCTGCAAGTGCTGCGCGCAGCAAGTCGCCCAACAACAGACAGCCTCCGCCGCCCGGAATGACAGCGGTAAAGCGCCGCAAATTGGGCCAGACTCGCTCCACAGCGCCCATGATTTCCCCCAGCCAGGATTGCAGGTGTATCTGAGCCGGCTTGATCCGTCCGGAGCGCAAGGCGGCATCAGTTTCCACGGCATCACGCCCGGCAAAGCTGCCATCCATCAGATCAATGAGCCGGCGGACGCCCAGCTTGCTGCCGCCGACAAAGCGCGGGGTCACCTTGCCGCCTTGCAGTGCATAAAGATCAAGCGTATTTTGACCAATATCCAGAACACCTATTTCTGCCTGCGAGCTGCCTTTGCGCATTTGTAATTCATCACTGATCAACCAATCAGCATATGCGCCAACCGGCTGGGGCAGCACCTTTACACGCTGAATGGTTAACCGATATTCGTTTTTATCAACCACAAACAAGTGACTGCCCTTATAGGCCTTTAGAGCATTCATCACTGCATCGGCCTGGGTTTCATCCTGCAAAAGCGGCACCGGCAGACCAATAACCAGATTGCCGACTTCGTAGGTTCCAGGATCAAGAGCCTGGGCCAATGCAGCATAGAACAACGCCTGCCTTCCCGGCGACGTTAACGCAGAAAAGTCCAGATTGTTTTCTGGTGTATTCCAGTTCCATGCACCTGGCCCTACAAGCAGATCGTGTCCGCTAAATTGTACTGGGATGGCTTGCTGAGCCAGCCGCATGCCAATGCCGGCCAGGCCAAAGTTTCGCCCGCGCGCTACCGCAGATTGTAGCAGTACGGACTTCATTCCTTGACCGTCCGGATTATTCAAACAAACCTTCGTGTTCCCGTAACCGGGATCCAATGCAACAACTTGAATCATTTTTTACTCCTTTTACTGATTCAAAAGTTTTCTCTACATGTTTTGAGTGTCAGACCCTATATGTGCCCTGCTGCTAAATTTGGATGTGTGTGCAATTCGTGTGCAATTCAAGTAGAAACAGTACACTTCTTGCACTTGGTAGAAACCCCACCCCCCATATATGGCGGTTTCATGGACGTGTTGGCCGTAATCCATGCCCTGTACAGGGCTCTGGAAAACTCTTAATCAATTGGTTCGGGGTTCAAGTCCCCGGTGGGTCACAGAAAATACCCCCGTGTCTGGGGGTATTTTAATGTCTGCCGGCGGCCAACCCGCCGGCAATTGAAAAATACTCACCATTGACAGATAGAGAATGCTCCCCTCCGGTAAAGCCACTGGCACGCCAAACCCGCACTATAATTGAAGCAGGTTCACCCGTGGGCGAGCCGCAAAATCCCCCCAACAACAACAGGAGAAACAAGATGCCCGACCAGAAGCCCCCCTCGAAGAACAGACAGCCCCAGGGCAAAGAATGGATCAGCCTGGGCGTTGGCATGGGCCTCGCCCTCGGAGCAGGGATTGGCGTAGCCATGGATAACCTGGCCGTTGGCATTGGCATTGGCCTGGTCATTGGCGCGGCGGTGGGTTTTGCGCTCAGCCAGCGCAAAGCGCAGCCGTAGCGCTGGAATGCAAAGGCGCAAAGGATTCTACATCCTTTGCGCCCCGGTTTGCTTGACGGTTGAGACAGGCGGCTTACAAAATCTTGCTCAGGAAGAGCTTGGTGCGCTCTTCCTTGGGGTTGGTGAAGAGTTCGCTCGGCGGCCCCTGCTCAATGATCTGCCCGGCGTCCATCAAAATGGCGCGGTTGGCCGCGGCGCGGGTAAAGCCCATCTCGTGGCTGACCACCACCATCGTCATGCCTTCTTTGGCCAGCGTCATCATCACATCCAGCACTTCCTGAATCATCTCGGGGTCCAGGGCGCTGGTGGGCTCGTCAAACAGCATGATCTTGGGGTTCATGGCCAGGGCGCGGGCAATGGCCACGCGCTGCTGCTGCCCGCCCGAAAGCTGCAGCGGGTAGGCGGCGGCCTTGTCGGGGATGCCGACCTTTTTCAGCAGGTCCATCGCCACGCTTTCGGCCTCGGCCCGGCTGCGCTTGCGGATGATGCGCTGGGCCAGGGCTAAATTCTCCAGCACCGAAAGGTGCGGGAAAAGGTTGAACTGCTGGAAGACCATGCCCACCTCGGTGCGCACTGCATTGATGTTGGCGGCCGTATCCAGCGGAATGCCATCCACAATGATCTGGCCTTCGTCAAATTCCTCCAGCCGGTTGATGCAGCGCAGCATGGTCGATTTGCCCGAGCCCGACGGCCCAATAATCACCACCACCTCGCCGCGCGCAATCTCCAGACTGACGCCCTGCAGCGCATGGACGTGGCCGAAATACTTATGCACATTTTTGATTTGAATAATCGGTTCCATGCTAGCGCTCCAGACGGGTTTTGTGTTCCAACCAGGTGACCACGCGGGCCGAGAAGAGGGTCATCATCAGATAGAGCAGGCCCACAATAATCCAGGGTTCAATCGGCATAAAGTTGGAGGCCTGAAATTCGCGGCCCCGGCGGGTCATATCGGCCACGGCCACCACACTGACCAGCGATGAGTCTTTGAGCAGGGTGATGAACTCGTTGCCCACGGGCGGCAAAATCACGCGCACGGCCTGCGGCAGGATGATGTAGCGCATGGCCTGAAAATAGGTCATGCCCAGGCTGCGGGCGGCTTCCATCTGCCCCTTGGCAATCGATTGGATGCCCGCCCGGTAAACCTCGCTCATATAAGCGGAGTAGGCCACCGTCAGGCCGAGAATAGCCATCACCAGCGGGTTGGCTTTGTAATCGGCCAGAATGGCCCAGTCCCAGGCCGCTCCCAGGCTTTTGAGGATGGCCGGGAAGGCGAAATACCAGAACATGAGCTGCACCAGAATCGGGATGCCGCGGATGACCTCGACATAGATGGTTGCCAGGCTGCGGATGATGCCGATGCGCGACAGGCGGGCCAGCCCGGCCAGCAGGCCGAAGAACAGCACCAGCACAAACGAAATCAGGGTGACGTAAATCGTCACCCACAGGCCGTCCAGCACAAAGGTGACGATGCGCTGGAAGGGATCAGGCTGAACGGTGGCCAGGATCAGCAAAATCAGGTCGGCAGCCAGCACCAGCAGCCACCAGATATCCATCTTTTTGATGGCCTCGGTAGAGCCGACGGGCCGCAGATTTTTGGCAATCGTTTTGGCTGCCAGGGCAGCCGCGGCGGCCAGCAGCAGCATAAACAGGTAAATGAGCCCAAACTTGAGGGCTGTGCCCAGCCAGGCCGGGCCGCTTTCCATTTTGAAGGCTTGCGTGCCGAATAAAATAATGGCGTTCCAGGCCCCCAAGGCTTCGCCAAAGATCCACATGCCCACCGTCATCAAGATGTAGGGCCAGGGTTTGTAGCCCTTGGCGCGCACCACCTTGCCAATATACTGGGCGAAGAAGACCAGAGCAATTAATTCCATGCCGCACCTGCGCTTCCCAGTCAAATGCCGGCCTGCGGGGCCAGGCGTGCCACTCCGCAGGCCGGTGAATTACGATTAAGGGCGGTTTACTGACCCGCCAGCCACTTCTGTTCGAGGTTGCTGATGGTGCCATCGGCTTTCAACGCGGCCAGCGCCAGGTTGAAGTAGCCCACCAGTTCGGGTTTGCTGTTGCAAACGGCAATGCCGTAAGACTCGTTGGTGAAGACCGGGCCAACCGTCTTCAGGTCATCGGGGTTCTGACCGATGAAACCCAGGGCGGTGGGGTAGTCGGCGATCACGGCATCCACCTGACCATTGGCCAGGTCGAGCAGGGCCAGGTCGTAGGTGTCGTAGGGCTTGTAGGTCACATTGGGGATGGCCTGGGCCTCAATTTCGCCGGTGGTGCCGAGCTGGGCGGCCACAGTCAGGCCATCCAGGTCGTCTTTGCTGTTGATGGTGGTGTTGTCTTTGGCTACCACCACCACCTGCCCCGCGTTGATGTAGGGCTCAGAGAAGAGCATTTCGGCCTTGCGCGCATCGGTGATGGTGATGGCGGCAATGGCGGCATCATACTGGCAGGAGGCCACGCCAGCCAGGGCGGGGTCAAAGCCAGTGTTGACGTATTCAACTTCGAGGCCAAGCTTGGCAGCAATGGCGTTCATCAGTTCAATGTCGAAGCCGGTCAGGTCCTTGGTGGCTTCATCCACCGTCTCAAAGGGCGGGAAGGTGGCATCGGTCACGACGACGACCTTCAGGCCGGGGGCGGGGTAACCCGCCGGGATGACGGCGTTGGTCTCGGGGGCGGGGTAGCCCGTATCAACCACTTCGGTGGGCTTAGGCGTGCAGGCCGTCAGCGCCAGGCTGAGTACCATCAGGGCCATCAGCGTGATCAGAGCGAAACGTTTCATGTAAGATCCTCCATATAAAATTTTGGAAACAGGGGAAGGGCGACTTCTGCCCGCCTTGGGCGGGGCAGATAATTTGATTATACCCCAAATTATCCGCCCCATCCTTTGCGTCGCGGCAGGGCGGGGTGGGTTTGGCCCGGCCGCTGCCGTGGCACCCGAAGCACCCTACGGTACCAGCCAGTGATCCACGCCGTCGCCCTCGGCGGTCCAACCTACGCTGCCGGGGATTTCAGCCGACTCCACCTGCCAGAAGATCAGCCCATCGGCGCAGACCGGCCCCGCCAGCAGCCGGACGGTGACGCCGGGCAAAATCTGCGTGATGACCGCAGCCGACCGGCTGGGGCCCGAGCGTACCCGGTTGGGCATGTTGGAAGCCGTGTTGACGGTGGCGGTGCCGCCGACCGCCAGGTGCGTCCAGCCCTGGGTGCAGTCCACCGCCGCACCATCCCCCTGCGGGTCAGACCAGCCCGCCAGCCGCGCCCCGCTGGCGCGCAGCGCCTGCACTGCGGCGGGTTCAAAGCTCACTGCCTCGCCGGTCAAAATATCCAGAATGGAACCGTCAAAATAGAGGTGGCGGCTGTCGGGCAGCCAGGCTGGCGCAGCCTGGGCATCCATCACGGCCTCGGTCAGCGGCAGCAGATCCAAGCCGTTGGCCCGGATCAGGTAGAGCCGGGGGGCGCCCCCCGCGCCGGTGGAGGCGAAGGCCAGGTAGCGCCCATCGGGTGACCACGTCAGCCCGGTGACCCAGCCCAGCGGGAGCTGCGCCACGGGCATCTTTTCGCCGGTGTTGATTTTGACGGTGTAGAGGGTGGGCAAAATCTGCGGGGCCTGCTCGCTGCCCTGATCTTCCAGCAGCACATAGGCCACCGTGGTGCCATCCGGCGACCAGGCCGGCCACTCGACGGAGGCGGTGCTTTCCACCAGCCGGTACTGCGATGAATCGGTGGTGCTGGTCACCCAGAGGTCAAAATCCCAGCTCTGCCGGTGCACCTGGTGCCGCCCGGCTGCGTTGGACATATAGGCCACCCACAGGCCGTTTGGCGAGAGCGCCGCGCCGCCCACCACATCGCCCTGAATGCCCAGCGGGCGCAGGTCGGTGCCATCGGTGTTGACGGCGTAAATTGCGGCGCCCGCCGCGCTGAAGGCCGCCAGGCGGCCATCGTCCGAGACCGACAGTGCATCGGGCTGGCCCACGTTGGCCAGCCGGACCTGATTGAAGCCATCGGCGTTGATGGAATAGACCATGGCGCTGTCTGAAAAGACGATTTTTGCGCCGCCAAATTCGGTGCTGGCCGCGGGCAGCGGCGTGGCAATGACCGGCGCCGGGGTGGGCCAGGCGGCATATTCATCCTGACTGGCAAAGAAGTAGATCGTCCGCCGGGTGGGGGTGGACCACTGCTCGCCGATGCGGGCCTGCACCAGCAGATCTGCCGGGGCGCCGGTGGTCAGGCGGCTCAACGGCACGCTGTCGCGCGAGATGTAGAAGGATGATCCAGCCAGGCGGCCAGCGGCATATGAATCAAAAACCAGTTCGCCGTTCTGACTGATGGCCCAGCGGTAGCCGCTGGCATCTGGCACACTCTCCACGCCGATGAAGTAGGTGCTGTTCGCGTCCAGGATGAAGGCGCCCGTCACGCTGATGCCCATCAACGTGAGCGTGAGCGGGAGCTGGGTGTGGTTGGGCGTGGGCGAAGGCTGGGGCGTGAGGGTGGGGGTGGCGGTGGCAGCGGGCTGCGCCGGCGTGGGGGTGGCTGTTGGCGCGGGCGGCCGGGTGGGGGTGGGCGCCGGGGTGGGCTCCGCCGTGCAGCCGGTGATGAGGATGAAAATCAGGGCCAGAATCAGGGCAGAATGGGGTTTCATGGGCAGGTCTCCTCGTCCATAGCCCATTTTACCGGATTATTGCGCCAGCGGCAGGCTCTGGTTGGCATCAGCCAATTTCCAACGGATTGCGGCGCCGAATCCAGTTGTTTCTCTTTATCATGCGTATCCAATGGAGCAAAAAGAGATTATGCTATCTATTTTCCTTGCATCCCATTGCTATCCTCTTTTTGCAAGGTTTGCTCAACAGCAGAATTGTATCGTTTCCTCCACACATTTTCATGGCCTCTCCACCATTTCTTGCCAATTACATAGACAAGTACCAGGAGGCCACATATCAACCCTATTGCACAGGCTAACAATGAGAGTCCGTTTACTCCAATCATTTCACCGCTCCTCGTTGATTATCAATGGCAAATATAAGTCGTGTGTGGGTTTTCTAGTAGAGTAATTGATTGGGTCCATCCACCTTACGTTATAGAAATACAACCCCAAAACCGGCTCGGCAATCTGCCCGGTATACAGCCGGTCGGTCGGCATGACCGCCCCACCAGAATACCGGGTCTCACCCCAGGGCTTGTACATTGTTTCGCTCAACAGGCCGTCATTGATATCGACCACCACCGAGACGCTGCCCAACGCTCCCTGGTCCATCTGACTCCGGGGAGCGTTTCTAAATATTACTCGCAGTCCGGTATCCACGCCAGGCAACCTGTTTCCCAAAACATATCAAAGGCTTCATCTGGTGTTTGCCAATCCGGGTCTTCAACCCCCAACGTTTGAATGTATTCGAGAAACTCGTCTTCTGTATGAAAACCTTTTGTGGTTTCATCAGCTGGTACCATGACAAACCAGTGAAAGAAATTGTCCTGAATGTAAGCGTCGGCATCTTCATTGACGTAAGCGGAATAAGCCATGATGACACCATTTTTTACGGCAAATATTTCTAATTCCTCAATCCGATAATAGGTATACACTTCAAGAACATCTTCTTCATGGCTTTTGGGCAAGTCAATATAGATGGCGTTAAGTAATTTCAAACCCCACGGAGACGATGGCCTCTCGCGCGTTGCCTCAACGGGGTTAATCAGTGGCAGGTGATCTCGCGGAAAATCAGCATCATTGTAGTTATAAAATGGATCATCGTGTTGAATGATTGGAGTGCAACTTGCTAAAAAAACGAAACCGCACAAAATGATCAGACAAAGCTTTTTCTTCATATTCCATCCTGAAAATCTATAGGGATTAGCTGCCTGGCAGAATTCAAGGAACGTTCAGGGTGAATCTACCGGTGGGGTGTATTCATCGAATAAAGAAAGATTCAGGCCAAGTCTGCCAAAATCATCAGGATCCTCCACCTGAAGACATGATCTCATCAATTGAACCGTCTTCACGATAAAAAATTACCAGTGTATAGACGTGGTCGCCTCTCAGGTCATACCAAACCCGATAATAGTCGGGACCATTGCTTACATGGGTCATCGGTTCTCGATAATATTCGTATAATCCTAATAATTTGCTTACCTCTTCTTCGTTTGCCCGATCTTTTGGAAGATCGTATAAATAAGATTTAATGTCAGGATAGAGCTCGCGGGCGTAAACCGTGGCTCCGGGCTGGCAACGGGGGTCATCCGTTTGTAGGGAGAATTTTTTGCAAATATCCTCGACGACTTCAGCCGTCAATGGGGTTGTATTCCGGGTGACGTCTGCAAGTTCTCGCTTATATGAAATGTTCATTGAAATCAGCGGAATAATCATGTAAACCAGCACACAGACTATTAACCCGATCAGTAGTCCGATCAGCACGGATGCGCCGGCGATTTTAATGGTTTTACGCATCATAGTCTCCTGTCTTTTATTTCCATAGCGTTGATTTCGGGACTGATCCTGAGGCAGGTGATTTGCTATGCAGCGAGAAAACCACTCAGCTAAGGTTTATTAAGCATTAAATGTGATAACAGCTGATATATACAAAATATGGTCGATAAACCCCAAACAAATGTTCCTATTATGCCAATGACAACAGCAGGCCATCCTTTGACGCTTTGTAAACCCGGCCTTGGAGATTCCTGACGAATTATCACAAAGATACTGGACAGTAATAAAGCTAAACTCAAGAAAACAGTGCCAACATCATTAAATATTGCCGACGGGGGTAATTTATAAACCTGATAACGCAACACTCGAGTAATAGTGAAAATAATAAACCCCAAAGTTGGGACACCAAGGGTTAAAAAAATAGTGCTGCGTAGAAATTTTTTGCTTGTGCGAAATGAAGTTGAGGGATTTCTCATGGTGAACAGCTCCTTAATATTAATCCTGAGCCCGGTAATTTGCTATGCAGCGAGAAAACTGCTCAGCTAAGGCTTATTAAGCATTAAATGTGATAACAGCTGATATATACTGAGTATGGTCAATACACCCCAAAACAATGTTCCTATTATGTCAATGACAACAGCAGGCCATCCTTTGACGCTTTGTAAACCCGGTCTTGGGGATTCTTGACGAATCATCACAAAGATACTGGACAGTAATAAAACTAAACTCAAGAAAACAGTGCCAACATCATTAAATATTACCGACGGGGGTAATTTAAAAACCTGATCACGCAGTACGCTAGCAGTGGCATATATAATAAGCCCCAAAACTGGGACACCAATTGTTAAAAAAGTAGTGCTGCGTAGAAATTTTTTGATTGTGCGATATGAAGTTGAGGGATTTCTCATGGTGAACAGCTCCTTAATATTAATCCTGAGGCAGGTAATTTGCTATGCAGCGAGAAAACCAGTCAGTCCAGGTGGAAGTTATGATCTCTTTTGTTCCTCTGATTGTTTTGACTCATTTACTCATGATCTGTTTTTTTAGTCTTGATCGTCTCTAGCCGCGAAAAAATATACCGCACCACGGCGACGAAAAGAGCAAATGGAATGATCCACCACTGGTTTGGTAGATCCAGAATGAAGGTGTTAGGATCCAGAAAGTAAACGATGACCCAATAGCCAATCACAATATATCCAAAGATCAATATTGACGCCAACAGGCGCTGTGTTTGGACCGGCTTTTTCAAGATTGGTTCACCATTTTCACTGCTCGTATCTCCCCCAAAGCCCAACCGGGACACAACTTCCGGGGCAGTGATCGGCAAACTTAATACAACCAGCCCGACCAACACGGAACAGACCGTACCCACTCCCAAAAGCCACTTCTCAGAAACGCCTGTGGTGACCCAGAGGATTAAAGTTAGTAACCATAAGGCCAACCCAACCGTAAAAGCCAATAGTCGGATGGAGCGCCAATTTCGCTTCAACGCATAGAGCCAAAAAAGCACAAATGCGCCGATTGGTATCAGAAGAAAAAACAAGGTGATTATCATGGTAATGGTATCGCTCCAAATATTCGCAGAAAAGCAGACAAGAAACCCAGGTGTGTCATCGAATGAAAAACCTCATCTTGTCAGAGGCGACTAGCTGTCCTCTTCTAAAGCCGCAAAGCACTCTCCTACTTCTCGGTCAATGGCGGCCATGCCGGCAGAAAAATCTTCCAGGCTGTAACCATCAGGACCAGTGTCAAGGCTCAAATATATCAAGTAACCTTTGTAGCGCGCTATATATTGACAGCGATTTTCATCCCATACAGATCCACATCGATAATCATATTCATCCGCCCAATCGCTTTCAAATAATACATCAGGCGGTTTTACCCAGGAATGACTGCCTTCATCCGACCTAAAAACAAACTCTGCACGACTCTGGTAGACTGATTGAATAATCTTGTCTTTGTATTGTATGACCTCGGTAAGCGCAGTTCCTGGATATGAAAAACTAATTGCTGCAGAATTAGCAGGCGCATGAGACAAAGGAGACATGATCGGGTCCTCTGATGTGGCGCCAATATCATCTTTAGATATCAACATATTCGCTGCCAGACATTCTTCTGGCAGTTGTGGCGTTTTGGAAACACACCCGGTCAGGATGGTTTGAAACAGAACAACGCCAAGCAAAATCCAACGTTTTTTCATTTTGGGTATTTCCCTCCATCCATCAATTGGGCCTGCCCATGATTGAGATGATAAGATTGTAGACTCGGCAGTAAGATTTGTCAAATCATCCACCATTCCCCCTCGCGGTGCGGTCAGGGCGTATTGGTGGGCCAGGGGGTCAGGGTGGCGCCGGTGGGATTGCCCGGCAGGGTGGCGGCGGGCGGTGTGGGGGTGCCCGGGCGCGGGGTGATGGGCGGCCGCGCGGCCGCCGTCGGCGTGGGGCTGATCAGTTCCACCGGGGGCAGCAGTGTGGGCGTGGCGGCCTGGGTCACGGGGGGCGTGGCGGTTGGCGTGGGACGGGCGGTCAGTGCCCACCAGCTCAGCGCCACAATTCCCAGGCTCAAAATGATCGCCAGCAGGGCGCCCAGAATCC
>Ga0208196_1002142_pt1 | contig 18981 bp, 13 predicted proteins | sample AD_JPNNA7_MetaG_FD_184443 | JGI IMG/M metagenome (GOLD analysis project Ga0208196, IMG submission 184443) | Active sludge microbial communities of municipal wastewater-treating anaerobic digesters from Japan - AD_JPNNA7_MetaG (SPAdes) (version 2) | ecosystem: Engineered > Bioreactor > Anaerobic...
AAGAAACAATGCAGCTTAATAAAATAATTTTATTTAACAAACATTATTTTTTCTTAATTGTAACTTTTCCCTTGAAGCATTACACTAAATAACTATTTTTATAAATTTTCTTATACGGGGTTCTATTATGAAAACTTTAATTATAAAAACGTTTTTTGTTCTTTTTATACTATCTAATATTTCATATTCGCAAGATTGGATAAAAGATTATCCGGGTATTCCGATAGAAACAGGCTTACATAAAGATTGGATAAGTGACAATCCATTACAAGTAAGATTGATGAAACAAGCAGGTGTTGACTTTGTAAGTATGGGTATAACCGATCAATGGGTAATAGATTCATTAAAAAATATTGGTTTCAAATTACTTTCTGTTGAAGCTTTTAATGATAACTGGGTACAGTATTATACTGATGCAAAATACAGCGTTTGGGAAGCAGATGCGCCATCCGGACACGGAGACGCAAAACTATTTCACAACAGTTCAAAATGCTCGATTGTAAATAATTCCTACTTACGTTTAAATAACTCCGCTGCAAATGATACTTGCAAAATGATTTGGGGCCCTTATTATAATCAGGATATGTATTATTATACAAAATCTTTAAACGGCACATATGATTCTGTTTTATACAGAGTGGATTTTCAATTAATGCTTGAGAGTATCGGACCTGATACAGCAAATCAGGAGACTCCACTTTGTATTATACAAGCTTTTCACTCAAATGCCGTTACAACTGATTCTTTAGGGTGCACTGATACACTTACTTCAAGGATAATTAAACGAAAAGATTTTACATTTTTAAATCAATTTTCAAAATATACTGCTCCAGATTATACCTTGTTACATAGCGATTGCGATAACTCATTAAGCAGCACATTTGACCAACCTTTAAATCAATTCGGGGCAAGTTTAAATAGTAAATCTTCTGGAATTCCAAAGGTATCTGGACGTCAGTATATAGAGTATAGAGTCTTTTGGCTTGGTCATCCAAGCTATGTTCTATCAGTTGATAGTATTATCGTTTCTGATTTAAGAGCAAGAGAGATATTTGGGAAAGATTCTACAATTTACAGACAGAATATAATTAAGCAAGCAAATGCCTATAAATCAGAATTCACAGATTCAGTCTATGGTTGGTTGGGATTTGACGAGCCAGCATCAATAGATTTGTATGAACCGATAAGGATAGTTAGAAATATTTTAGATAATGCCTCTACACCGGCTCAGCGCCGTTCTTTATGGATACCCTGGAGGGCATTTTGGGACGGTGCTTATGAAAGCCGAAATAACAAATTTGGTGCAATGAAATTGATACCTTGGGAAGAATTTGGTAAGCGTGTAGGAAGGGTAAATGTTATACAAAACAGTTATTTATTTGATTTACCTTGTAATGATAGTGCTGCAATCTGGTTTCCAAGTGTTTGCTCCGGAGACTGGCGAAATACAAATATTTGGCGGCATAGCACTTTAATGTATAAACCCGCTTACGAACTTGATCCTTACTTTGGAGTTAGTATCCAATGTGGTGAGGTTGATCCACCATATAAAAATTCTTATCAAAGAGATATTAGAAGTCACGAGTTTCTATATACAGCAAATTTGGCATTAATGCACGGTGCAAAGTTTCTATCTTTATATACTTATTTTGCTCAGGCTAGTTATAACAATGACACAACTATTTATACAAAACGTGCAATAGTTCAATATCCAAGTGTTATCACTGATGTAGAATTGACTGATAAGTATTATACACTAAAAGATACACTTAGTCCAAGACTCAAAGGCTCATTCGGTAAAACCCTCAAAAAGTTAACACCAACCGAGCAGTTTTTGAACATTGATGCATCAAATAGTTATAATTTTATCAGTCACTTTTCAGGCAATCTTGAATGTCTCCCGTCTACATCAGATTATGATCTTGGGTTTTTCACCGATTCACTTTCAAGGGATTATTTTATGATCATCAGTCGGTATTATAATTACAGTGGGTCCTGCCCGATATTTATCAATCTTGACGAAAGTTGTTTATATAACAATCTTATTCTTACAAAATATGTTGCAGATACAACCTACAACATATTAAGAAACGATCCTATTCGTGTCAATTTAACGAGAGGTGATGCAGAACTTTATAGAATTTATCCAGTAGTCAGGTGGGGTGGTTCATTATTAGCGAATGATACTATCAATGCTGGCGAAACTTTATACGATGATATGACAATCGAAAGTGGTGCAACACTAACTGTTAACGGAACATACTACGCAAAAGCAAACATAACAGTAAAAAACGGTGGTAAAATAGTTGCTGGTGAAAATGCTATTATTCACTTTGAATCGGGTAATCGTCTAATAATTGATGGAACAGCAGAGATTAAAGGCACATCAACAAACAGGTTGTTAATCAGTTTTCTTCGTCATGGAATAATAATTAAACCAGGTTCAGCATTTACAATGGATTATTGTTATGTAATATCAAATGGTTATGCAATCACTACAGAAAGCGGACCTCAAAGCTATGTAAATATTTCTAACTCAAACATTACTGCGATGAGTGCCGGGATTTCATTAGTAGCGTCTTCATCTTACGAAGGTTTCCAAACTCCTCCCGTCCCGGTTATTCAAAACTGTATAATTATAGCGCCCACCTATGGTATTTGTGTTTCCAATTACCGTTCGGTGTTGCTTAAATCTAACACTTTTGCAAATTGTGGTATATCTGTTTCTAATGTAGCGTCTGCATATATACAGGATAATGATATTAGTTTGGGAGCGCGCCAAAACTATTCAGGTATTGTTTTTAACAACAGCGGTGGATATATAAGGAACAATACTATTAAAAACAGGGCAAATGGAATTCATCTTGCAAATTCATCACCTGATATTGGCGGCAACCTTATAGAAAATAATTATCTTCACGGTCTATATATTGCAGATAATTCTTTTCCTAACCTTATTGGTCAATTGCAAACAAATCCACCGGCTTATTATCCTCTTGCCGGTTATAACAGGATAAGAAATAATGGAAATAATACTCAGCCAAATTCAGCAAATGATGGCTCAGAAATATATTTCAGCTATTCAGACGCACGCTTAGGCACATTAAAAAGACCAGGCTGTAACGAAATATCCGATGACAGAACTGCTACCTCTACAATGGAAACAATCTGGCTAATAAGCGGAAATTATGGAAATGAACCTCATTTTCTTGATGCAATTTACAATTATTGGGGAACCACAACTCCAAGCTCAAACAGATTTGGAATAGCAACTAATTTTACTCCTTATAATAACACTTTTGCTTATTTAATGAGTGGGAACAGTACAACAGAAACACTTGTTCTAAAGACTTCATCGGGAGAAATAGTTGATTCAATCTCTGCTTCAGAATGTGTTCCTGAGAATATATCTGAGCTTGAAGAAATTTATTCTGAAGCTAATTTATTTTTTGCAGCAGGTAATATAATTGAAGCAAAATCAATTTGTGAACAAATAGTTCAGGGTAATTACACAACAGAAGAAAAACTTATTGCATATAACAGACTATATACAATAGGTAATCTTACAAGTGAAGATGAGACTTATTTTACTTCTTTACAATCCACATTTGAAAATAATGCAAACAGCTCCGCAGATACACTGATAAAGAAAATATATAATCAGAATGCAATAAACTGCGATGTAAGCAAAGGGGAATATATTACTGCAATAAATAAGTTCGATAATATTATTCAGCAAAACCCAAACAGCGAGGCAGCAGTTTATGCAGAGATTGATATTCTTACTACAGCATTGAATCTTGATACAACTAATACTCAACTTGGTAAAATAAGCGGAGGAAAATATCTTGTAAAAGGCACATCAGGTTATTTATCAAGATTAGATGAAATCCTTCAATCAAGATTTGGTGTAAACTCAGGTGAAAGTGAGAAAATAATTCCGAAGGAATATTCCCTTGAACAGAACTATCCTAATCCGTTTAACCCGATAACAACAATCAGGTATGATTTACCAAAAGACGGCTTAGTTCAGTTAGAAGTTTTTGATATAATTGGAAGGAAGATAACTACGCTTGTAAACACACATCAGTCTGCTGGCAGGTATGAAATAAATTTTGATGCAAGTAATTTAGCAAGCGGGGTTTACATTTATAAATTACAATCCGGTCAGTATGTTTCTTCCAAGAAGATGATGCTTCTAAAGTAACATCTGATATTTACAAACCCAACTCCTTAACGGAATTGGGTTTGTTGTTTATATTATTTAAGTTACAAATACAAAATCTCAAAATATATTGAGGTGAGAAGTGAAACTAAAGTACTTTCTTGTCTTATTGCTCTTATTGTTCATTGAGCATTTAACCTTTAACATTACTTACGCAACCGTGCGCTATGTAAGCACAACCGGTAGCAGCACACCTCCTTACACAAGCTGGGAAACAGCAGCAGACAGCATACAAAAATGTATTAACTTATGTGTTGATGGCGATACAATTTATGTAGCAAACGGAGTTTATAAAGAAAACCTTGTAATAAACACAGCACTAAGTCTAATAGGTAGCAGTATGGATAGTACAGTTATTGATGGAACTGGACTTGCAGATCAGACATTAATATTTTCAATAAATGGTCACGTTGAAAATTTTAGAATACTAGGTAAAGCGTTTGATGTCGGGTATGGTATTTATGCTGTATCAAACCTTCCAACAATCATAATTAGAAATTGTAATATTTCTAAAACTGGTAGAGGTATTGGTGTGGTTGGACTAGTTGCAGAAAACATTATTATGGATAATTTGCGTAGTGGTATAATAAGTCTAGCAAGAGATAATACAAACAATTACATTAAAAGTTGTATAATAATATTGGATCGAATTGACTCACAAGGCATTGCCCTATCTGGTCCAACTTATGCAAACTTTTACATAGAAAATAACATTTTAATTTTTATAAACTCTAACAATATAGAATCAGGAATTTCAATTGGAGCTCCACGAAGTGTGTCGATTAAAAATAATCTTATCACTGGATTTAAGAATAATATACATCTTCATGTTGCTATTGATAGTGCTAAAATTCAAAATAATATTCTTAGAAATAGTAATTCTGATTATTCAATATGGTCGATGAATGATGATCCTGTGATTCATAACAATATATTAGTAAAAAACGAAAAGGGTATTTATGGATGGATCGTTAAAGCAGATTATAATTTATTTTGGAAAAACTTACTTGACTATAACAATTCAAATTACGGTGACAGCGATATTGTAGCAGATCCAATGTTTGTAAAAGACACAATACCAACAGCAAACGGTAATTATGATTTTCATCTACAAAAATATTCACCTGCAATAGATAAAGGTGACCCAAATATTCTTGATGTTGATGGAAGCAGAAGTGATATCGGGATGTATGGAGGACCTTTTGGTGAGACTTATACTTACCAGGATTTAGCACCACTTGCACCAAGAAATCTTTCTGCAGTTGTTGATTCAAATTACATATTAGTAAAATGGAACAAGAATACAGAAGCCGATACAGCTTATTATAAAGTTTACAGGGATACAGTATCAGGTTTTACAATAGACTCAACAAAGCTTGTCAGCTCACCTAAGGATACATTTTGTGTTCAGGTAAATCCACATAACGTAAGAAGATATGTTTACAAAGTTACCTGTGTAGATAAACAAGGCAATGAATCAAAACCGTCAGAAGAACTTATTGTAAACATTACTTCAGTATTTACAGATGGATATCCAATGACTATAAGTGATTATATTCTTTATCAAAATTATCCAAACCCATTTAATCCATCAACAAAGATAGGGTACCAGTTAAAATCAGGTGGATATGTAAAACTGATGGTCTATGATATAAAGGGAGAACTAATAAGTGTTTTAGTAAATAAAGAACAAAACGCCGGCTACTATGAAGTTGAATTTTCTTCATCCAGCATCAAGAATCCAGCATCCAGTATCAAAGGTATCGCATCGGGTATTTATTTATATAGAATCGAGGTAATTGGAGAAGGAAGGATTCCTGTTTATACGGAGATGAAAAAAATGTTGTTATTAAAATAATGCTAAATGTTGTTATAGTAATTAATTTTTGTTTAACTGCTTTTTAAAAACCCGATTCAAATGAATCGGGTTTTTTTATCAATAAATGTAACTCACATTTAATTCAGATTTTATAAATTTGTATTATTATAAAAAACATTTACACACAGAATAAAAATGAAAACTCATATTAAAAATGTCGTTAAAAGATCGGGAGCGATTGTTCCGTTTAATCAGGAAAGAATTGCCAATGCTATTTACCGTGCAGCAGTAGCCGTAGGCGGAAGAGATAAATCAACTGCACAGAGTTTATCTGAGCAGGTTGTTGAAATTCTTAATCAAAAATTTCAGGATAATACAACACCTCATATTGAAGATATTCAGGATATCGTGGAAAAAGTTCTGATTGAAAACGGACATGCCAAGGTTGCCAAAGAATATATCTTATATCGTGAAGAAGCCGCCAAACGGAGAGAAGCAGAAGGGAGATATGCTTCAAAGATTAATGAAAATATTCCGTGGCAGAAAATCTGGCGCAATCTTGATTGGGCTGTTTCACATAATTTACACACTGTAGATCATCTTAACGAAAGAATTGCCAAAGATGAATTTCCGCATATCGTTCACGAATCGGAAGCGCTTTATGAAGATGATGTAGATCTTGCTGCAAATTTAATTATAGAACGGCTTGATTCATTAAGAATGGTGATGATAAGCGGACCATCTTCTTCGGGTAAAACAACCACTACAATTAAACTTGAACAAAGGCTGGTTAAAAAAGGATTTAAGTTCAAAGCATTAAATGTTGATCATTACTTTTTTGATCTTGAGTTTCATCCAAAAGATGAGTTTGGTGATTATGATTTTGAAACTCCGCAGGCTTTGGACCTGGAATTGATTAATGAGCATCTTGTAAAATTAAGTAACGGCGAAGAAGTAATGATTCCGCATTACGACTTTAAAACCGGAACAAGAAAATTAAATGTAACCCCAATGAAGCTTGATAAAAATGAGCTTCTTTTAATTGACAGTCTGCATGGGCTTTATCCGGCATTTAGTAAAGACATTTCTGTTGCTGTTAAATTTAAGTTATACCTTGAACCGCTATTACAAATGAAAGGCAAAGACGGAAGATATATTCGTTGGACAGATTTAAGATTAATCCGTAGAATGCTGCGTGATTCTGTTTTCCGTGCTTACAATCCACAGCAGACTTTAGAGCATTGGCATTACGTGCGGGGCAGTGAATTGAGAAATATTATTCCTTATTGTAACACCGCTGATTTTATTATCAGCAGCGGCATGCCATACGAAGTTTCAATCTATGCAAACAGAATGCGTAAACTATTTAATGAATGGAAAGAAAAGTATAAGGGCGATCCGCTTAAAGCAGATGCACATGAAAGGGCAGTAAGAGTTTCTGATGTTCTTGATACCATTACTCCGGTTGAGGATGAATCGGCAATTCCGGGTGATAGTGTTCTCAGGGAATTTATCGGCGGAAGCACTTTGCAGTATCATTAAAATTTGTATTGTAATTTTATAACACAATCAAACAAATGAAGGATAGAGAAAGAAAATAAATACTTAAAGAAATTTTTATAACCAAGATCCTCTCATAACTGAATCTCAAGATCTTTTAAGTTATTTATTGTTAAAGTCAAATCTTCAAATTTTCTTCAGATTTATCGTATTATTTTTTGATATGAAATTATTAATCATTGAAGATAATGTAGAACTTGCCGAATCTATTTACGAATTCCTTGATAAGGAAAATTACCAAATAGATATAGCCCACAATTTTGCCAATGCAGAAAAATTAATTATTCAAAACGAATTTGATTGTGTATTAGTAGATTTAATGCTTCCTGATGGGACTGGATTAGATATAGTTAAAATACTTAAAAAATTACAACCCAAAAGCGGAATAATTATAATAACAGCAAAAGATACGCTTGATGATAAAATTTCAGGTTTGGATCTTGGTGCAGATGATTATTTAACAAAACCATTCCATCTTGCTGAATTAAATGCCAGGATTAAATCTGTTCTTCGCAGAAGAATTTATGATGGTGAAGATGAAATAAAATTAGACTGCCTGACCATAAATACAAAATTGAGAGAAGTAAAAGTAAATGCAACACCGATAGAACTAACCCGCAGGGAATATGATATCTTAATTTTTTTAATTAGTAATAAAGAAAGAGTGATAACAAAGGAATCTATCGTTGAACACATTTGGGGAGATAATATAAATGCTTTTGATAATTTTGATTTTGTTTATACCCACATTAAAAACCTGAGAAAGAAAATAACAGATGCCGGAGGTAAAGATAACATCCAATCAGTTTACGGCATCGGATATAAATTTATTATAGAATGAAGTTAATAAATAAAATAAGTAATTATTTTTTGTTTAGTGCAGCTCTTATACTTATTGTGTTCGCTGTATTTCTGTTTTTTATAATTGAGAACACTATCAAAGGTGAAATGGATGAGCAGCTTATAAATATTTATAAAAAAGTTGTTAGGCAGCTAAGTTCAGGTAAAGAAGTGGGCTTATCACCTTTTGTGGAAATCGAATATAAAGCAGATAAAATATTCCAAAGCGGATTTAGCGATGTAAACCTTAAAACGGATGAAGATAATGATGACGAATATTATCGTCAGTATTCCGGGATTGAAAATATAAACGGTAATAATGTTTTTATAACAGTAAGAATTTCTATGATTGAAAAAGACGAGATGTTTTACTCGATTTTCTTAATCACTATCGGATCGTTAATTCTTATTGTCCTGATTATTTTTCTTATCAACAAATACATTTCACAAAAGGTATTTAAAGATTTCTACGCTACTTTAGAAAAACTAGAAAATTTTTCAGTATCAGAAAATAAAGATCTCCAATTAAGTAAAAGCGATATAAACGAATTTTCTAAATTAAATGAAGTTGTAGAAAAACTTTCACATAAAGCCCGGGGTGAATACAGAAGTCTTAAGAAATTTACTGAAGAGACTAATCACGAGATACAAACACCGGTAGCTATTGTAAAATCAAAGTTAGAAATGCTTCTTCAGAGCAACAATTTAAAAGAAAAAGAATTAAATAGTGTAAAGACAGCTATTGGTAATCTTAATAAGCTGGAACGAATTAATAAATCAATTCTTTTATTAAATAAACTTGATCATCATAAATTATTTGAAAATTCTCAGATAAATTTATCAGAAGAGATAAAAAATATTTTGTCAAATTATTCCGAAGCAATATCCGAAAAGAAAATTTCTTTAAAAATTTCTATTGATGAAAATATAAACATCATTGCCAATCATTCATTGATAAATATTTTGATAAACAACTTAATTGTAAACTCAATTAAACATAATGTTAACAATGGCGAGATAGAAATTAATTTGAAAGCAAAGACATTGAATATCAGCAATACAGGTCTGCCATTAAAACGATCTCCCGAAGAAATGTTTGAGGAATTTCATAAGGATAATCCTGCAACCGAATCAGCGGGTTTGGGATTAGCAATAGCACGAAAAATCTGCAATCTTTATCATTATAAAATTAGTTATAAGACAGAAGATAAGAGGCATCATTTTAATCTCGAATTTCAATAAATAAAACAATGTGTTAAAAAATATGAAGAAAGCTTTTTTAATATTAGTCATCCTCATTAAAACTTCAATTGCCCAATATGATCTTAGTTATTATTTATATCGTGGGATAGAAAACGCACCAACGCTTAAAGAAATTAGAAACTCGGAATCTTTAAACAAGCTCCAATCCGAGTTAAACTATGCACAAAATTCAGCATTACAGGTTTATTTATCAGCAAATTATTTTTTTGCCCCCTTCTTCAACAATAATGGTAAAATACTTTCTACAAATCCAGATCCCAAAGCAATTGGTTATGATGTGGGCGTTACAAACGGAGGACTTTATTCAGCACAGATAAATGTTGAAAAAAATATTTTTAATGGTGGATTATCAACAGCCCTTGAAAGGCAAATTGAAATTCAACAACAGCAGCTAAGCTTTAACTCTATTCTTGAACAAAAGAATATTAAAAAACAAATAACCGTTCAATATTTAACAGCATATCAATCTCTGCTTTTTTATCAGTTATCAAAAGATATATTGGATAATATTAGTGCTCAGTTAAAAATTACAGGTGCGTTGGTTGAAAAAGGATTTTTAAAAGCTCAGGATTATTTATTACTTAAAATAGAAGTTCAAAATCAACAGATAAGTCTTAGTGAAAACTTACAAAAATATAAAAACGATTTATTTCAGCTAAATTCCTTCTGTGGAATAAAAGACACTCAACTTGTTTTTATTGATTCGGTTCAAATACAAATGAACAAATCAAAACCCAGGTTTGATTTTTTAGAAAAATACAGAATTGATAGTATGATTACATCAAATCAACAGGAACTATTTGAATCAAAATATCAACCGCAGGTAAAATTATTTTTTAACACTGGATTAAATGCAACCGAAATTAATGAGATTCAGAGAAAATTTGGTTTAAGTGCCGGTATTGATTTTCAGATGCCAATCTTTGATGGTGGACAAAGAGATCTTACGAGACAACAAGTTTTGGTATCAATAAATTCAATTGATAATTACAAGAAATTTGAATCAAACAATATTGAAAATGAATTGCAGACAACTATTTCAAACATCAAACTTCTTCAGCATAATCTGGATAATATTAAAAATCAATTGAATGATTATAATGAATTGATCAATATCTCAGTTAAACAAGTTAATTCCGGAAATCTATCTATGATTGAATATTTAACCGTTATAAAAAACTATTTTGAGCTTAAAAAAAATAAAATTGAAAAAGAAATAACCTTACAGATGGAAGCAAATAATTATAATTACTGGATTGAATAAAATGGAAGAAAAGAAAATATTAATAAAATCATTTACGGTTTTTCTGTTAATATTATTTGTTGGTTGTAATTCTAAAACAGATAACAGTCCAAACCAAGAATCTGGGACTCCGGTGAAATTAACTAATCCCTTCAAAGCAAATCTAACACAATATATTACTCTTAATGCCAATACTGTTTTCTTGAAGAAAGAAATTGTGCGTGCTTCATTTCAGGGATTTATAGAAAAAATTTACAAAAATATTGGTGATAAGATTTCAAATGGCGATTTATTGTTTGAGTTAAAAACCAAAGAATCAGCAGCAGATAAAGACCTCAGGATACCCATTGAAAATAAACCCTTCAGCGGTGTAATAAATATTTATGCAAAATCCCCTGGTGTGCTTACCGAACTTAATTTTAATACCGGAGATTTTGTTTCAGACGGAGAGCAGATAGCAGTTATATCTGATCCATCTTCTTTGAAAATTAATTTGAATGTCCCTTATCAATATTCTAATGAAATAAAAATGAATTCTCCTTGTGAAATATTTCTTCCTGATGGTAAGGTTGTAAAAGCATCTGTCCAAAAAATAATTCCTATGGTTGATCCCGCATCTCAAACTCAGACTTATATTCTTGGTATTTCTCAAACGGAATCCTTGCCGGAAAATTTAAACATTAATGCGCGCATTGCTCTTAAAACAGAAAAGGATGCTATAGTCCTTCCCAAAAGTTCTGTTATGACAAATGAGACTATGGATAAATATTGGATAATGAAACTGATTGATGATAACACTGCAGTTAGAGTTGATATAACAAAAGGTGTGGAAAACGATTCTTTAATTCAAATACAATCACCGCAGCTAAATTCAGACGAACGAATTATTTTGGAAGGTGCATTTGGAATGTCTGATACAGCGAAAGTAATAATTGAAAAGTAAACTTATGAATAACAATTATGTGAAATTTAAAGGTCCTATTACAGCTATTCTTGTTTTCATTCTTCTGGGCGGAATATATTTTTTGTTAAATATCAAAACAGGTCTCTTCCCAGATATTACTTTTCCCAAGATAAAAATTATTGCCGATAATGGAGAGCAGCCAATTGATAAAATGATGGCAACCGTTACTATTCCGCTTGAAAATGCAATTAAGCGCGTTGAAGATTTAAAGATATTGCGCAGCACAACAAGCAGAGGCAGTTGTGAAATATCAGCCTTCCTAAGCTGGGGAGGTAATATAGATCTTGGCAAACAAAGAATTGAAGCACAAATTAATGAAATAAAACAAACTCTCCCGCCGGATGTCAATATCACAATAGAAAAAATGAATCCATCAATTTTACCTATTATGGGATTTTCGTTAGAAGGCACCAGACAAGATCAGATAGAAGTAAGACAGATTGCTGAATATATAATAAAACCAATATTAGCTCGTGTTGATGGCATCTCAGATGTTGCTGTTATCGGAGGAAAGATAAAAGAATACCATATTAATCTTGACCCGATGAAAATGAGTAATTACAGAATTACCCCCTCCTATGTTGCTGATGTTTTATCCAAGTCTAATTTTATTTCTTCAAATGGATTTATGGTAGATAATAATCGCTTATACCTGAATCTGACAAATGCAGCAATCGAGAATAAAAATGAATTAGAGAATACAATTATTTTAAACTCCGCCAAAAGTCAAATACTTCTGAAACATATCGCTCAAATCGATATTGCAGAACAAAGAGAATATGTAAAAATAAATGCTAACGGTAAGGATGTTCCGCTTATCGCAATTATGAAACAGCCCAATGCGAATCTTATTGATGCTGCTATTGGCGTGCAGAATCAACTCAATGAGATTAAAAATGTTCTCCCACCTGGGGTAACATTAAAGCCATATTATAATCAAGCGGATTTTGTAAGCGATTCAATAAGCAGTTTAAAAGATGTTTTATGGATTGGATTACTGCTTGCAATTTTTGTAACTGTAATTTTTCTGCACTCCATCAAATCCAGCTCGGTAATTCTGATAACTATTCCAATAACACTTGGACTTTCTTTGATAATTTTGTTTGCACTGAATTATACATTTAATATAATGACCATTGGAGCTATAGCTGCCGCTATTGGATTAATCATTGATGATGCTATAGTTGTTGTTGAACAAATTCATAGAACTCACGAAGAAAGCCCCGATGAAAACAGTTATAGTTTGGTAATAAAAGCAATTAAGTATTTATTCCCGGCTATGGTAGGATCGTCATTAAGCACAATTGTAATTTTTCTTCCTTTTATTTTAATGGGTGGTGTTGCAGGCGCTTATTTTAAGGTAATGACAGATACAATGATAATAACATTGATTTCTTCGTTCTTTGTTACCTGGATCGGGTTACCCGTTATTTATATACTGCTTTCTAAACAGAAACACTCAATCAAAGGCGGAACAAAAAAATTAAAACAACAAAATTGGGTGTATTTCTTTATTAATAGACCCTGGATCTCAGCAGTGATTGTAGTTCTTCTTATTGTCACAGCATATTTGATCATTCCAAATTTGCCTTCCGGATTTTTACCTGATATGGATGAAGGTTCAATAGTTTTAGATTATTCAAGCCCACCGGGAGCATCTTTAGATGCAACAGATAAAATGCTGAAGGTAGTTGATAAAATATTATATAGTATTCCGGAAATTGAATCCTTTTCAAGAAGAACCGGAACACAAATGGGATTTTTTATAACTGAACCTAATCGTGGAGATTATCTGATTCAACTGAGTAAAAAAAGAAATAAAACTACTGTTGAGATTTCCAATGAGATCAGGACACAAATTGAATCAAAGTTACCAGCACTTAAAGTAGATTTTGGACAGGTAATTACTGATATGCTTGGTGACTTAATGGCATCAGTTCAACCTATAGAAATTAAAATTTTTGGAGATGATACTAATGTGCTTTCTGAACTGGCTGATTCAATTGCAAATATTATTTCAAATATAAATGGCATTGCTGATGTTTCTAATGGAATTACTATAGCAGGTCCTTCAATTAATTTAAAACCAAAAGTTGCTAACCTTGCTCAATATGGATTAACCCCAAATGATTTTCAGTTTCAGATGCAAACCAAAGTTGAAGGAACAATTGTTGGAAATGTCCAGGAAAAAAACAGGCTTGTAGCTATAAGATTATTTGAAGCGCCGGGAAATATTTCATATAACGATTTAAAAAAGAACTTCATTTTTTTACCAAACGGAAAAATGAAACCGATAGATGAATTCACAGATATAAATATTACTAAGGGTGCCGCTGAAATTGATAGAGAAAATCTTAAAGAAATGATTGCCATAACTGCAAGATTAAACAATATAGACCTTGGAAGTGCCCTTAAGGAAATCAAAAATACAATACAACAAAAACTACATATACCAAGTGGTTATCAGATAGTTTATGGCGGTGCTTATGCTGAACAGCAACAGGCTTTTAAGGAATTGTTACTAATTCTTTTTTCTGCAGTGCTTTTAGTTTTTACTGTAATTTTATTTTTATTCAGAAATATCAAAGTCTCGCTTGCAATAATTTTTATTGCCGTGCTTGGTATTGCAGGCAGCTTAATGGCTTTAATCATAACAGGCACTCCATTAAATGTTGGAAGCTACACCGGCATTGTAATGATTGTAGGAATTATCGGAGAGAATGCAATATTTACTTACTTGCAATTCAGAAATGGAAAGGAAAATAATCTTAGAAAAGAAGATGCAATTGTTAGAGCCGTATCTACAAGATTAAGGCCTAATCTTATGACTGCATTAGGTGCAATCACAGCGTTGTTTCCCCTTGCTTTAGGAATCGGGACTGGTGCACAGATGCATCAACCTTTAGCTATTGCAATTATCGGCGGGTTTGTTATTGCTTTGCCATTACTTTTGATAATTTTACCAACCATCTTAAAAATAATAGAAAAATGATATAGAGAATTTGACATTATTCTAATTGATGGGACAGAATTTTCAAAAACACAATTAATAAATAACTATGAAAATCAGAAACGCAAATCACGTATATAAATCCGTGCTTGATAATTCAGAAAAATTTGCAATCTGGATTACAGATAAAGTCGGAACAATTGGTTTTTTCACAATAATATTTTTCTGGACAATTTTTTGGCTGGGCTGGAATATGTTCGGACCAACAGGTCTGCGTTTTGATCCATATCCGGCTTTTGTGCTCTGGCTTTTTCTATCAAATATGATACAGATATTTCTGATGCCATTGATAATGGTAGGACAAAATCTTCAGTCTAAACATTCAGAAATAAGAGCTGAAACCGATTTTGAAGTTAATATGAAAGCACAAAAAGAAGTTGAAGAACTAAAACAGGAATTAGATGAAATAAAAAGCTTACTTCAAAAAATTTTATCTGAACAGAATAAATAATCCTTAAAAACAGAATTCCTTTAGATTTATAATCTATGTTTATGATAAATCTAAAAAAATAAAAATCTTTAAGGAGGCGCAATATGCAAATCAAATATTTTTTGTTCGTTTTACTTTTGTTTTCTTTTTCGGTTTTCGCTCAACACAGTAAAATACCACTAAAAGTTACAGACTCATTTAGCAAACTTTATCCAAAAGCAACAAATGTAAAATGGGATAAAGAGGGCAACGACTATGAAGCAAGCTTTAAGCTGGATAATAAAGATATGTCAGTTAATTTAAATGTTGATGGAAAAGTTCTTGAAATTGAAACTACTATTGAAATCTCACAACTTCCGGATAGCATTGATATATATGTTCAAAACAATTATAAAGGGTATAAAATAACTGAAGCTGCAAAAATCGTTAAGGCAAATGGAGTAACTTTGTTTGAGGCTGAAATACAAAAGGGAAACTCAAAGAAAGATCTGCTTTTTGATTCACAGGGTAAAATAGAAAAAAAGAATATAAATAAAGAAGTAAAAAGTGACCAAGAGTTTGACGAAGATAATGATTAAAAAATGTAAGGATATTTATTTATCTGTCTAAACTAAAGTTATATTTTTATTTTGCCACTTTAATATAAGAGGAAGGGAATTATATATGATTCTTGTTTCCGCCGATTCTTCAATTCCCTGAAGGTTTTCTCAGGGAGTTTATCGGCGGAAGCACTTCACGGTATCATTAAAAGAATATCATTTTAATATAATAGCCAGATTTTTATTCTTTTTAATACATCCGAAGTGCTTTAATTGATTATTTTTCTTAGATTTTCAACTAATATATTGTGGAATAAATTTTGTTAAAATCCTTTGGCTATGTTTAAACTATTTCACTCATAATCAGAGAAAAGACTGATAATGATAATCTTTAAAAGAATCTTCTTTCTTTTTTGTATTAGTGTAATCTTATTTGCTTCAACAGATATACAGGCACAAAAACAATATCACGAGAGAAAACAAAAGAGCTCTTCATTAAAAAGTTCCGCTTCCGATACATACTATTCAACCGATAAAAATTATAGCAGCAGAAAAAATGTTGAGCCTGATTTATCTTACTCAGACAACAATACAAAAAACAGACATAACAATACTTCTGAAATAAAAAATTTATATTCAGAAAATTATTTCAGGATTGATAAAAAGGGAAATACTCTTTGGGATGGCAAACATTGGGAAGAATCCAGATTCCCATTGAATATTTATGTGAAGGGTTCTGATTCAAGATACTTTAAATCTTCATACACGGAATATGTAAAATATGCTCTTGATGTCTGGCGTAAAGCTGATGATAGAATAATGTATAATTTCGTTGATTCAAAAAATCATGCTGATATTAGTGTTATCTTTGTTGAAAATTTGGGTGATGAATATGAAGAAAATTATCTGGGTTTAACAGATTATGATACCGACGAAAATAAACTAATTGATTACTCTACAATACAAATCAGTTTACTTAAAAACGGAAATGAAAAAGTGCCGGCTGGTGAACTGAAAGCAACAATTATTCACGAATTCGGACACGCACTTGGACTGGGACATAGTAAAAATGAAAAAGATCTTATGTATCCGTATATCTCATCTTCTCATACACCGGATATGAACTATGATGAGCTTTCAATCGGAGATAAACTGGCAATTAAGACACTTCTTGATCTTAGTTACGATAAGAAATATGTTTTAAGACAATAGTAAAATTCAGATAAGACTTATCATTTATTAAAATTTATTCCTGTGCAGGCATACCAAAACCAGCCCACTCTTCTTTTGCAGGACCGTAAATACCGGGAACTCTAAGTCCGCTTAATCTCATCACAATTGTCAGTTGTGCACGATGATGTATTTGATGACCTACTATAACCTTAAGTGTAGTTCCTCTTTTCCACATTTCACCATACATATTATCCTCAACGGATAATGAATCATCATTCCAGTTTGATTTTATAGCTGCGGCTAAATTTTCAGACGCTTTTTTATATGCATCAACAATTTCTTTTGCTGTTGCCGGAACAGGCAGATTACCTTCTGCTGCTTTAAATGATAAACCGGTTTGATGAGCCATTTCTCCTACTGATGTTGTAATATGCCATGCTAATTTTCCGGCAGTTCTTACATTTTCATCAAATTTTTTTGTTAATGATTCATCTGTAAGATTTTTAAATACTTTTAAGGTCAATTCAGATTCGACTTTCCAATCATTAAGAAAGTCCTGTAATTTGTAATACATTTTTACCTCTCTTTTTTATTTACTTTTTTAGTGATCCATATCGTCACCCTGAATATTATGACATTGTCAAGCTGTATTTAATCTATTTGGATTTATAGATTTATAATTTTCAGTATAAGCACAGCCAGAGTTAATAACAGCACAAATTATTTTTAACAGTTTATTTTCAATATTGTTTAGTATTAGTCTTTTGTTTTTTCCTTCCTCTACTTTGCGGAGGAAGTATTTCTTAAAGTTCTTATTATGTGTTCTTACAGATAATGCAGCAAGATAAAGAAGTTTTCTAAGCTTTGAAGGGCCACACATTCTTGATCTTGGTGGTTTATGCAGCGATGTTCCGCTAATCTGCTCATAAGGGCATATTCCTGTGTAGGAAGCAATATGTTTATAGTTTAGATTTTCTGTAAAGCCCTTTGAAAGAACCAGAAGATTTGCTGCTAAAAGCAATCCAACACCAGGAACTGATTTGGCTAAAGAAACATTGTTCTTAAAAGAATCGTCTTTATCGATTAAGGATTTTATTTCCTGATCTATCTGTTTTATATGTTCTTTGAGTTTACTGATAGTCTGCTGATATATCTGGTTAGCCAGCGGAGTCTGATAGTATTTATGCTTTAGAGTTTTAAGAGCATTGACATTAGCAATCATCTGAACGCTAAGATGCTCACGAGTGCTCAAGAGCACCTGTATTTGCTCAAGAATCTCATTGCGAGGCTTCCATTTGGGAAGCTTATCAGTGTAGCGGTAAGCATATTCAGCAATTGCCAGTGCATCAATAAAATCATTCTTTCTTGGTGAATCTTTGATCTTATTTTTTATCTTGTGTGGAGCTTCAACAGATACAGTAAATCCCTTTGAAGCTAAAAAGTAACAGAGTTTTTCAGAATAAACACCAGTAGCTTCCATACAGAGAATTGCTTCAGATGGTTTTATGTTATTCTTATCGAATAACTCAATAAGCTCATTAGTACCATCAATGTTATTTGAGAACTTTTGTGTTGAAAAAACAGGATTATCAGGACTGATAATGCAACTGGCAGTAAAATCATCTGCCGAAATATCAAAGCCAATAAAATATTTTATTGTTTGCATTGTGTTATTTTTGCTTAAAATACCCAAAGCCTGGTATGAGCTTACTCCATTTTAATAATCTTTTATATGGAAATATTATTTAGCTTTAACCATCAAAGAACCGGGTCTTAATCAACGTATAATTTTATGTTTGAGCGAGTCATAGACTTAATCGGTTCTTTGGGTATTTTATTTAAACCTTATTTTGTTATTTAATATTATTGTAAAACTATATCTTTTTACTTATTAAGTCTAATGGAGCTTGTCGAA